>JAEEGL011235367.1_pt1 | contig 26649 bp, 18 predicted proteins | sample 9134231 | NCBI WGS metagenome assembly JAEEGL01 (sample SAMN16246548, study PRJNA631951) | gut metagenome | biome: gut microbiome; feature: rumen; material: fiber-attached | host: Bos | place: Iran: Karaj | collected 2018-10 | reverse complement strand
CCAGACGCAGCTTGCTGGCCGCCTCATCCACCAGGTCGATGGCCTTGTCGGGCAGGAAACGGTCGGTGATATACCGGTCCGAAAGAGTGGCCGCCGCCACCAGGGCGTTGTCGTGGATCTGCACGCCGTGGAAGATCTCGTAGCGTTCCTTGATGCCGCGCAGGATCGAGATGGTGTCCTCCACCGTCGGCTCCTCCACCATCACCGGCTGGAACCGGCGCTCCAGAGCGGCGTCCTTTTCGATATACTTCCGGTATTCGTCCAGGGTCGTCGCGCCGATGCAGTGCAGCTCTCCCCTTGCGAGCATCGGCTTCAGGATGTTGCCCGCGTCCATCGCGCCGTCGGTCTTGCCCGCGCCGACGATGGTATGCAGCTCGTCGATGAAGAGGATGATCCTGCCTTCGCTCTGCTTGATCTCGTTCAGCACGGCCTTCAGCCGTTCCTCGAATTCGCCGCGGTATTTCGCCCCGGCCACCAGAGAGCCCATATCCAGCGAGAACACCGTCTTGTCCTTCAGGCCCTCCGGCACGTCGTCCCTGACGATCCTCTGAGCGAGTCCTTCGGCGATGGCGGTCTTGCCCACGCCCGGCTCGCCGATCAGGACCGGGTTGTTTTTGGTCTTGCGCGAGAGGATCCGGATCACGTTCCGGATCTCCGCATCGCGGCCGATGATGGGATCCATGTCGCTCTTTTTCGCCTTTTCCACCAGATCGGTGCCGTATTTGGCGAGGGCTTCATAGGTCTGCTCGGGATTGTCGCTGGTGACGCGGTTGGTCTTGACCTTTTTCAGTTCGGCAAGGAAGCTCTCCCGGGTCATGCCGTAAAGCCGGAAGATCTCCCGGAGCGTCTGAGTCGGATGATCGAGCATCGCCAGCATCACGTGCTCCACCGAGACGTATTCGTCCTTCATCCGCTGGGCTTCCTTCTCGGCCGCGGTGAAGATCCGGTCGGTCTCGGGAGCCACGTAGATCTTGTCCGGTTCGCGCCCGCTGCCGGTGACGCCGGGGATCCTGCGGATCGCCTCGTCGACGGCGGAAAGCATCGAATCGTGGCTTATTCCCATTTTTTCCGCGATGTTCGGGATCAGACCGCCCTCGTCGTCGAGCATCGCGTAGAAGAGATGCTCCGGCGTGATCTGCATATTGTTGTTTTCTATGGCGATATTCTGGGCGTTTTTGATCGCCTCAAGAGTTTTCTGGGTGAATTTCTGAGCGTCCATTCTTCATACCTTCTTTCTTTGCCCGGTCACAGAAGACCGATCCCGGCGCGGAGTCCCGCGGCGTAGCGTTCCTCCAGTTCGGCCTCGCCGATCTCGCCGCGGATGGTCTTTTTCATCAGCGTATCGAGCAGCGTGATATAGTCCGCAAGCCTCCGGGAAAGCGTCTCCGGATCCCGGTCCTCCTCCCGCATGGGGCGGATGGCGCGCCTGAGACGGCCGCCGGAGAGGGTGTAGGTGATCTCCCCTCTTCCGAGAGGCGTCAGATAGGCGTTTTCCAGCCGGCACCACAGCCGGAAGAAGGCGGTCACCGCCTCCATCAGAGCCTGGGACTGGGTGCGGAAGATCACGCTGATCTCCCCCAGGTCCTCCCCCGGCGTGCGGTAAAGCTCCACCTCATAGCGGATGGTGGGCCTGTATTTGTATTCGAGGCTCGACTTCAGCGACATGACCGGCCGGTTGTCGGCGGGAAACGCCACGATGTCGCCGCTTCTTCCCACGTATTCGTCCATCATCCGGAAGATCCTTCGGATCTTTTCCTCCTGCGTCAGGACGCCCGCAAATTCCGCGAGCGCCAGATTGCACAAGGCCGACCGGCTCATGCCCCTGGCCAGCGCCATGCGGTCCAGCGCCCGGACCACTTCGTCGTCCAGAAGCACGGAGTAAAGATTCTTGCTCATATCGGTCCTCTCCTTTCTTCTCATCGTTTGTCTATATGATAGCACGCGTTCTTAAACTTGTCAAGCATATTATATAATTTCTTAAACAAATTATTATCGCGTCTGCGAGATTTGTTTGTGGAAAGCGCGGAGGGAAGGGTCCCGGGTCCATCCGGAGAATCCCTCTATTTTCGGACGGGAAGGTCCTTCCGGCGCTTGCAAAACCGGGGCCGGTGTGGTATGCTTTTCCCAGAAAACGGCGGCGGAGGTCCAAAGCTTCCCCGTCGGAAAAACGCCGCAGGAACGAATACGGAAAGAAGGAATCTGTTTTGGCTGTCGTAACCATCGTCGGCGCGGGCATGATGGGCTCCGCCCTGGCCTTCCCCGCCCGGGAAAACGGACACGAGGTGCGCCTCGTCGGTACCCATCTGGACCGGGAGATCATCGACGTCTGCCGGGAAACCGGGCGTCACCCCAAATTCAGCCGCGATTTCCCCGCGGGGGTCCGGTATTTTCAGATCGAAGAGCTGGACGAAGCGCTCCGCGGCGCCGATCTTCTGATCGGCGGCGTCTCGAGCTTCGGCGTGGACTGGTTCGGGGAAGAGATCCTGCCCCGGATCCCCGAAACGCTCCCCGTCCTGAGCGTGACCAAGGGGCTTTCCGATCTTCCCGACGGGACGCTTCTCACCTACCCCGCTCTCTGGGAAAAGAGGCTTGCCGAAAAGGGACTGAAGAGGAATATCAACGCCGTCGGCGGCCCCTGCACCAGCTACGAGCTCGTCTTTCACGATCAGACCGAGGTGACCTTCTGCGGGCATGATCCCGCCGTCCTGAAAAGGATCCGGGAGATCATGACCACCGGGTATTACCATATCAGCCTTTCCGCCGACGTGACCGGGATCGAATCGGCGGTGGCCCTGAAAAACGGATACGCGCTGGGGATCGCCCTGACCGTAGGGCTCAATCAGAAGGCCTTCGGGATCGACAGCGAGCTGCATTTCAATTCCCAGGCGGCGGTTTTTACCCAGAGCGTCCGGGAGATGTCCCGGCTCCTCGATTACCAGGGCGCGGGGACGCCGGAAAACCTGGCCGTCGGCGCGGGCGATCTTTACGTCACGGTGTACGGCGGCAGGACGAGGCTGGCGGGCATCCTTCTGGGCCGCGGATATTCCATAGAGGAAACGAAGGACGAGCTGAAGGGCGTGACGCTGGAATCGCTGGTGGTGGCCGAAAGAGTCGCCCGCGCGGTCCGCGCCGCGGCCGGAGCCGGGAAGCTTTCGCTTGCCGATTTCCCGCTTCTTCTGCACGTGGACGATATCCTGACGAAACACAAAGCCGCCGAGCTCCCCTGGGAGGATTTCACCTTCGCCGCGCTGTAAAGGAGAAAACGCATGACCGATTATTATCTGGGCATCGATCTCGGCACCACGTCGGTCTCCGTCTCTCTTCTCCCCGCGGACGGAAGCCCCGCGGAAGCCCTGTCCGTTCCCCACGGAGCGGCGATCGGCGGCAGCGCGGAAACCGAGGATCCCGAAAAGCTTCTGGCGGCGGCCCGGTCGCTCTTTCTCGCCGCGGAAAAAAAGCGTCCGGGAAGGATCGTTTCGATCGGCGTCACCGGGCAGATGCACGGGATCCTCTATCTCGACCGGAACGGAAAGCCCCTTTCGCCGCTCTATACCTGGCAGAATCAGATCGCCCGGTCCCCCCTTCCCTCCGGGAAAAGCGCTTTGGAGGAGATCCGGGAGAGGACCGGGCGCGTTTTGTTCGCGGGATACGGTCTTGCGACCCACTACGCGCTTTCGAGGGCCGGCCTGGTCCCGCGGGAGGCCGCGTCCTTCGCGACGGCAGGCGATTTTCTCGCGATGACTCTTGCGGGGAAAAGCCGCCCTCTTCTTCATCCCACCAACGCCCACAGCGTCGGCTTTTTCGACCGGACCGAAAACCGCTTTGCGGGGTATGAAGCGCTCCCGGACTGCCGGGCGGAGCTTTTTCCCGCCGTCGCGGCGGAGGAGGCGCCCTTCGGCGACTTCCGGGGCGTGCCGGTCTCTCTCGCCGTGGGCGACAATCAGGCGTCCTTTTTCGGCGCGATGCGGGAGGAGGACGGGCTGCTTCTGAATCTCGGCACCGGCGGGCAGCTTTCGGCTCTGACCGGCCGGAGGGAGCTTCCGGAGGGTCTGGAAGCCCGGCCTTATTTCGCCGGGCGGACGCTTGCCGCCTGTTCGTCGCTCGCCGGCGGGCGCGCCTACGCGATGCTGGAGCGATTCGTCCGGAGCCTTCTCGGCGCGGAGGAGCCGGTCTATCCCCTCCTGAACGCTCTTGCCGAAAAGGGCGTCCGCGAAAAAAAGATCCTCCCGGTGGACGCACGGTTCGCCGGCACGCGCCTGGATCCCGGCCGCCGCGGCGCGATCACCGGGATCGGCGAGGAGAATTTCACGCCGGAAGCGCTGGCGGCCGGCTTCCTCTACGGCATGACCCGGGAGCTCGGGGAAGCCCTGCCTCTCTTCGGCCGGTCCTTCTCCTTTCTCGCGGCTACCGGAAACGCGGTGCGAAGGAACCCGGTCCTGCTTCGGGTGATCGAAGACGTCTTCGGCCTTCCGGCGCATCTGCCGCGCCATACGGAGGAGGCGGGCTTCGGCGCGGCGCTGTACGGCGCCGTGGCGGCAGGTCTTCTGGACGAAAAGGGAGCCCGTGATCTGATCCGGTATGAAAACGAAGGAGACATGCCATGAGATTCCCCGAAAGCGCGCCTTTCACTCTCTCCTTCTCCCCGGCGGACGGCTTTGCCGCGGTCTGCCTCCGGGAGGGGGGCCCGGTTTTTTCTCTCGCGTATGAAAACGGCAGGGCGTCGGTCTCGCTCTCCTACGACGCCGATCCCCGGCCTCTCCGTCTGGAAGGGGAGGTCCGGCCGGGCGTCCCCTGCTCTCTCCGCGTCGCGCCGCACGCCGTCGCGTTGTCGGCCGGCGGCGCGGTCCTGGACGAGGAATGGCCCTTCGGCCGTCCTCTTTTCGCGGGAGAGGAGATCCTTTCCCGGTCCAACCTTTCCCTTTTGCCCGGCGTTCCGGAAGAAAAGGAGCCGCCGGCGGTGACCGGCGTCTTCCGCGGCGCGGAGGGATGGCGGCCGGGCGGCGGCGTCTTCGTCGGCGACTGCATGCCCTACGCCGCAGGCGGACGGTATCACGTCCTCTATCTCAAGGACCGCCGCCATCACGGGAGTAAATGGGGACGCGGCGCGCATCAGTGGGAGCATATTTCCACCGAAGACCTCATAACCTGGCAGATCCATCCCACGGCCGTCCCGATCGACGATCCCTCCGAGGGATCGATCTGCACCGGTTCTTTTCTGGAAAAGGACGGGATCTCCTATCTTTATTATACCGTGCGCACGGTGGACGGCTCCCCCGCGCCGATCCGCCGCTCGTTCTCCCGGGACGGATATCATTTCCGGAAGGATCCTTCGTTTTCCTTTACGCTTTCCCCCCGCTACAAGGCCTCCTCGGCGCGGGACCCCAAGGTTTTCGCCGGAGGCGACGGGCTTTATCATATGCTGGTGACCACCACGCTTCTGGAGGCCGGAAAGGGGTGTCTTCTGCATCTGGTTTCCCGGGATCTCGATTCCTGGACCGAGGAGGGACCTCTCTGGCTCGCGCCGGGCGCGGACGAGCCCGAATGCCCCGACCTGATCGCCTTCGGAGGCTTTACCTATCTGGTTTTCAGTCTGAAAGGCGTCGGGCGTTACCGGTACACCCGGACGCCGCCTGCGGACTGGCGGACCCCCGCCGATCCCGTGATCCCCTGCCGCTCGGTCCCCAAGGCCGCGGTGTTTCGGGGCGGGATCCTTTTCGCGGGCTTTGAAAGCGAGGGCGGTTATGCCGGACGCATGACCTTCCGCCGGGCGATCCCCAGGCCGGACGGCGCCCTGATCTTTCTTCCCGATTCCGGCGTCGCGCGGCACGAGCCGGACCGGCCTCTTTGAAAGGAGACGTTTTCATGTTTGTCGGACGCCTGTACGCCGAGCCGCTGTTTTTTCACCGCGGCACCGAGATCCCCTTTCCCCCGGACGAGATCCGGGACGACACCTATACCTGGGCGTGGAGCTCGGTCTACGACACCGGGGTCGACGTCAGGCTGCGCCTTCCGCAGAAAAGCTTCGTCGGCGCCGTCCGTCTTTCGCTTTCCGAAGGCGCGGAGATCCTTTCGCTGGAGCTCCTGGCCGACGGGAAGCCCGCCGGAAGTCTGGACGCGTCCAGGACGCCGGCGGTCCTCGGCGAGCGGACGCTCCTCGCGGGCGAGCTGACCGTCCCCGCGGGCGTCGAAGCGGAGGAGGTGCTTCTTCGCATCCGGACCGCCCTGAAGCCCCTCTCCTTTTCCGATCCCGAAATCCTCGGCTCCCACGACGACGGGGCGCCTCTTCTCTGGCCCGCGGCCGCGTCTTTCACGCCGTCGGGAGCTTCCCCGGTCACGCTCGGGCCGATCGTCACCGACGGTTCGCCGGACGCGGACTTTGCCGCTTCGGAGCTTGCCGGATCGCTTGCCGAACGGTTCGGGATCGCTTCGGACCCGGACGGCGCGCCGGTCCGGATCAAGCTGGACGAAAGCTTTGCGGGCGAAAGATACCGTACGGAGATCGCTCCGGACGGGGTGACGCTGACGGCCGGCGCGCGCCTTCCGCTCCTCTATGCCGCGGAAGCTCTTCTCTCCTGTCACCGGGAAGGCCGCTTTTTTTCCGCGGTGATCGACGACCGGCCGTATAAGCCGATGCGCGGCTTTCATTTCGGTCTTCCTCCGCGGGAGGAGCTCGATTTCGCCCGCCGCGTGATCCGGTACGTCCTGGTGCCCCTGCGCTACAACCAGATCTTTCTGGAATTCGCCGGAGGGATGCGTTTTGACCGCCATCCGGAGATCTCCGAGGCCTGGATGGAGGGCAATATCGCCTCCGAGGAAGGCCGTCATCCCGAATTCCCTCACGGCGCCATGAACGCCGGAGGCCGTCTTCTGGAAAAGGAGGAGGTGCGTTCCCTCGTCGGCTACGCCAAATCTCTGGGCTTTGAGGTGATCCCCGAGGTGCAGAGCTTCGGGCACGTGCAGTATATCACCTACGCCCATCCCGAGATCGCCGAGCGGGAGGAAGAGAGCCGCACCGTTTCGGACATCCGCGGGGAGGACGCCCGGCCGCCGGAGTTCTACGCCCACTGCTACTGTCCCTCCCTGGAAGAAAGCTACCGGATCATCTATGACGTGATCGACGAGATCCTGGAGGTCGTAAAGCCCGAACGGTTCGTCCACATGGGCCACGACGAGATCTATCAGATCGGGGTCTGTCCCCGCTGCCGCGGGAAGGATCCGGCGGAGCTTTACGCGAAGCACGTCAAAAGGATGCACGATTATCTTGCGGAAAAGGGGCTCCGCATGATGATCTGGTCGGACATGCTGCAGCCCACCGAAACCCATTACGGGACTTCTCCCGCCCGGGATCTGATCCCGCGGGATATCGTCCTTCTGGACTTCATCTGGTATTTCCATTTCGATCTGGATATGGAGGACCATCTTCTTCCCTGCGGATTCGACGTCCTGATGGGGAATCTCTACTCCTCCCACTATCCGCGATACGCCTCCCGCGCCGCGAAAAACGGCGTGCTCGGCGGCGAGGTCTCCACCTGGTGTCCCTTCACCGAATACAATCTTGCCAAAAAGGGCAAGTTCTGGGACCTCTGCTACGCCGCGTCCATGCTCTGGGATCCCCGGTACGACGAGGGGCAGCGGCGGACGTACACCCGTTTGATTTCCCGTTTCGTACAGCCCCGCCTCCGCGACCTTCTCCGGGGCGTCCCGCGGGAGCTTTCCCGGGCGGTGCGGAAGGAGATCCCGCTGCCCGCCGGACGCCGGGAGGGGATCCCCGGCGCGCTTCTGGAGCGTTATCCCTCCTCCCTCCTCCTCGACGGATTCCGGACCGGAGCCGGCTTTCTCTGCCGCCGCCTGATCTTTTCCCACGCGACGCTCTGGAACCTTCCGCGCGTCGCCTGGGCTCCCCTGCCGAAGGTCGGGGAGTACCGGATCCGCTACGCCGACGGTGAAGAGACCGGGATCCCCGTGGAGTACAACGGCAACATCCTCGTCTGGAACAGGGCTTACGCGGAGCCTCTGACCGCGCAGTATTACCGGCATCAGGGATACGTGGGCACCTGGGCGATCGACCCGGTTTTCGAGGGAAAAAGCGCGGACGGGGAGGACGTTCTGGTCACGGGACTTGCCTGGGACAACCCCCGTCCCGACGTTCCCGTCGCCGGGATCTCTTTCCAGGCCGCCCCTTCCGACGCCTCGATCCCGGTCCTCTGCGCGATCGAGCGGGTCGAATAAAGCGAACAAAGGAGCGAACGCCATGACGATCAACATCTGGATGCAGCTTCTTGGTTTTGACCGGGACGATCCCGACCGCGGTGCGGCCCGGTTCCTGGAGCGTACCGGCTTCCGGCCGGACAATATCGCGGCGCTTTTGTTTCACGCCGATTTCGTCCACCTTCACCGGGGCATGGAGAGCGAATACCCGCTTTTCCCGGACAACTGCGCCTACTACGCCGTGCCCCGCAACGCCGAGCGGGCGCGTCAGCCCTGGACGAACCGGGATCTCAAAGAGCTGGTGACCGCCCTGAAAAAGCGGGGCGTCGGCTTTTACGCGGGCATCATGGGGAGCTATCTCGGCGACATGTTCCACCGCGAATGGCTTTCGGACCATCCTGAGCTCCGCATGGCCGAACGGTCGGCGGACGGCGGTCTCTGCTGTCTGAAGCGGTTCCGCGACGGGACCTGGTACGAGGACTTTTTCGCCGAACGGCTGCGGGAGGTCCTCGCCGACTACGGCATGTCCGGCGCGCATCTTTCGGACGTATTCTGTCCCGCGGGCAGCATCTTCAAAGGCGATTTTTCATCCGACATGATCGACCAGTTCCTCCGGCACGCGGGTCTTTCTCTTCCCGCCGCGCTGGAGGCGGGGCTCGGGGACGACGGGTTCGGCGAGCGGGGCAAAAGAGCGGACTGGATCGCGTCGAGCTGTCCGGAGGAATGGCAGCGCTTCTACGAATGGCGCTGGGCGCGTTTCTTTGAAAAGACGGCGAAGGCGCTTCACCGGGACGGGCGCGAGATCTGGGCCCTGGGCATGTACTGCACCGATCCCTTCGAGACCAGAAGGATCTACGGCTTCGACGCGGCGAAGGTCTTCGACGCGGGGCTCGACTGCATGACCGCCAACATCCTTCCCACCGGCGTTTCGCTCAACTACGCCGGCCGGGAATACTTCTTCCACCGGTATCATATGGATCTTCCCCTTCTCCGCGCACAGGTGAAGGACCGCAGGGTTGTTTCCATGGCGGGGGTCCAGGACGCCAGCGAGGAGTGGAGCGTGCTTGCGCACCGGCCGGTGCTCCTGGAACGCGACCTCTATACCGAAGCGTCCTTCCTCGAGGTCGGGGAGCACGGCGCGCGCCCGGCTTCCGACGGGTATTTCCTCTGCCTCGGCGACGGTCTCGGACGCGAAAGCTGGGATTTCCTCAAAAAGCGGATGGACCTTCTGGACGGCACGCAGGCCGTCACCTCCCGGTCCCCTCTGATCCTGTGGTCGGACGAGGGCGCCGACCGGCACGTGTCGGAATACTTCCGGAACCGCCGCCCGTCGATCCACAAGCAGAGCTTTGAGATCTTCAAGGCGGGGACGCCCTTCGGCGGATGCGTGCGGAGCGAGGGTCTCGGCGGGTTTTCCGGAGCCCTTTTCGTTCCGAATTTCGATCTGCTTTCCGAAAAAGAACGGAAGGCGGTCCTTGCCCGCGGCGGACCGGCGGTCGGGACGGTTCCCCGCGGATTCGACTACGCCTCCTGCGGCGCGGAACCGTCCTTTGCGGTTTGCGACCGTTTTTCCGACTTCCCGCTGGAGGTCTTCACCGTGGGGTTCGAGCCCTCCGCAGAAGCGCGGGAGGCGGCGCTTCGCCTCTCCGCCGAGGACGACGGGAAGCCGGGCCTTCCGGAGGATCCGAAGGACGACGTATATCCCCTCGTCTCCGAGGTCCCCTTCCGGAAGCTGACCGCCGGATTCGTCAGCGCGTGCGGCGCGCTTCTTTCCGACGCCGTGCGTCTTGATTTCCCGGTCAAAAGCTCGGTCCCCATGACGGCGCTTCTTCTGGAGGACGGGCGGGAACGCCTGTGGCTTTTCAATCCCGACGACGACCATTACGGACACGCCGTGGTGGAGACAGAAGACGTCTTTGCGGAGGTCGAAGTGGCCGGAAGCTATCCGATCCAGCCGGTCCGCTTTCTGGAGGAGGCGAACGCCTCCTTCGCCTTCGATTATACGCGAAAGACCTCGCGGAAGAAATTTCAGACCAAGCTCGCCCCCGGCGGCGTGACCGTCGTGGATATCCGCCGGATAAAAGCAGGAAAGGATGGAAAGAAAACATGATCCAGCTGATGAAAAAGAAGCTCTTCCCCGAAACCATGGAGATCCTTTACGACCGGCCTTTCTCCCCCGACAGCCTCCGGGAGGATTTCGAGATCCGCGCGGGGAACTGGCACGTGGACGGAGACGGATGGCTCGTGGGGGAAAACCGGGAGAATTCCGCGGCTATGGTGATCTCGAAGGCGGACTACTTCGGTCCGGTGCTTCTGGAGGTCGACTGCGCGACGATCCTTCCCAACGACCACGACATCAACGTCATGTGGCACGGAAGCTTCAACGACGAGACCAACCGGCGCGACGTGGCCTACGTCGCGGGGCTTCAGGGCTGGTGGGACGGCAAGGTGGGATTCGAGCGCTCGCCCGAATACACCTTCTCCTGCGGCACCCAGCTCTTCCCCTTCGAGCCCGGGCGCGTGTATCACCTGACAGCGGGCGACATTCACGGGCACATCTTCGTCGTGGTGGACGGGAAGCTCGTTCTGGAAGTCACCGATCCAGACCCCATCGACGATCAGAAATACGGCAGGATCGGCTTCGAGGCCTACTGCTCCCGGCTGAAATTCAAGAATCCGGTCGTCCGGCGCGTGACCTGGGTCCCCGATCCGAAGAAATATATCCCGAAATTCTGACACAAAAGGAGGGAAACGTGCTTGTTTTCCCGGTCCGGCTCTGCTATAATGAGACCGGCCGGGCGGAGTTCCCGCACGGATCCCGCTTTCCCCCTGAATTCAAATACCGTTTACGGAAAGGAAACCGACGAGATGAAAAAGATCGGCATCATCGGATTTGGCTACATGGGGCATTTCCACATGAGAAAAATCGCGGCATTCCCCGATCGCGCCCGCCTTGCGGCGGTCTTCGACCTGAAGCCCGAGGTGCGGGCGGAAGCGGAATCCCTCGGGATCCGGGCGTACGACAATCAGGAGGATTTCCTGAAGGAGGACCTGGATCTGGTGGTGGTCTCCACCCCCAACAATTTCCACGCCCGCTACGCGATCGCCGCCATGCGCGCGGGCAAAAACGTGCTCTGCGAAAAGCCCGTCACCATGTCCGCCGCGGAGCTTGAACGGGTGATCGCCGTTTCGAACGAAACCGGAAAGCTCTTCACCGTACATCAGAACCGCCGGTTCGACGTAGACTATCTCGCGGTCTGCGAAGCCGTCCGTTCCGGCGAGATCGGCAGAATCACCACCATCGAATCGCGGGTGCTGGGCGAGCGGGGCGTCTGCTTCGGCTGGAGAGCCGATCCCGAGGCCGGCGGCGGCATGCTCTACGACTGGGGCGTGCATCTGATCGACCAGATGCTGATGCTCTACAAGGGCGAAAAGGTGGAAAGCGTTTACGCCCGACTTCTGAGCGTCCTGACCCCCGCCGTGGACGATTATTTCGAGCTTTCGATGCGCTTCTCCGGCGGCACCACCGCCAGGATCTCGGTGGGCACCTTCGCCCTTCAGAAGCTTCCGCGCTGGTTCCTCTTCGGCGACCGGGGCACCATGAAGCTCGACGATTTTTCCGGAGTCGTCGGCGGCATGGCCCGTATCCGGGAAAACGTGAAGGGCTTCGACAGCGTGGTGGGGCAGAAATCCCTCGGTCCCAGCCGCACCATGGCGCCTCTGGAAAAGGAAATGCTGGAGCCTCTCCCCCTGCCTGTGATCGAGGAGCGGCCCCTCGCCTACTGGGACGATCTCCTGACCTCCCTGGAAGAAGGCAGAAAAGAAAGCCTTGTGAAAAAGGCCGAGCTTCTGAGGCAGATGCGGGTCGTGGACGCGGCCTTCCTCTCCTCCAGACGGGAAGAGGTCCTCAAGACCGATATCTGATTTCTCTCCCGCGGCTTCCCCGCCCGACGGCGCGGAAGCCGCGGTCATCTTTTCGACGGACGGCGGTTCTTTTCGATGAAAAAACGTTCTCTCTTTCTCCTTTCCCTGACCGCGGTGATCTGGGGCTTTTCCTTCACCGCCCAGCGCCTCGGCGCCGATCACGTGGGGGTCTTCACCTTCGATGCGGTGCGTTTCCTCCTCGCGGGGCTCGCCCTTCTGCCCTTCTGCTTCCTTCTGGAAAAGAAGACGCCTGAAAAGGGCATGAAGGCGACGCTCCTCGCGGGATGCGCCGCCGGCGCGATCCTGACCGCGGCGCAGGCCCTCCAGCAGTACGGCATCCTTCTCACCCAAAGCGCCGGGAAGGCCGGCTTCATCACCGGGCTTTATATCCTGTTCGTGCCGCTTATCGGGCTGCTTCTCAAAAGAAAGCTCACGCCGATGCTCTGGATCGCCTCGCCTCTGGCGCTCGTCGGCCTCTTTCTTCTGACCTGGAGCGGAGAGAGCGGGATCGGTCCCGGCGACGGGGTCCTTCTCCTCGGGGCCGTGCTCTGGGCCATGCACATCCTCCTGATCGACAGCGCCGGGGAAAAGATCTATCCTCTCCGGTTTTCCCTGATCCAGTTTTTCGTTTCGGCCCTTCTCAATTTCCTGATCCTTCCCTTTTTCGAGAGTCCTTCCCTTCCGGAGCTCGGGGCGGCGGCGATCCCCCTCCTGTACAGCGGGATCCTTTCCTCCGGCGTGGGCTTCACCCTGCAGGCTGTCGGCCAGAAGGGCGCCGATCCCGCCGTGGCGTCGCTGATCCTCTCTTTTGAGGCCGTCTTTTCCGCCGTGGGCGGCGCTCTGATCCTGAGCGAGACGATGACCCCTCTCCAGCTTCTCGGCTGCGCCCTGATGTTCGGAGCGATCCTGCTCTGCCAGATCGGGCCGCTCCCCTTCCTGCGAAGGCGGAAACGGCGTGATTCTTGACAAGCGGGCGAAAATCGGATATACTGAGTCCCGTAAAATCCGGCGGAGCGGAAAAGACCTCGCGGTTTTTCCCGCACGCCCGAAAGGAAATCCATATGAATATTCTGTTCTCTACCGAAAGCACCGCCGATCTCTCCGAAGAGCTGATCGAGCGTTACAAGATCGTCACGCAGCCTCTGTACGTGGAAAAGGGCGGCAAGGTCTACCGCGACGGCGTGGACATCAACGTGCAGGACATCTTCGCCTACGTGGACGCGGGCAACCCCATCTGCGGAACGGCGGCCCTGAACGTGGAAGACTACAAGGCATTCTTCCAGGAAAAGTCCCCCCTCTACGACGCGGTCATCCAGACCACCATCAGCAGCGATTTCTCCAGCTGCTTCCAGAACGCCTCGATCGCCGCGGAGGACTTCCCCAACGTCTACGTGGTGGATTCCCGCAATCTTTCCACCGGCATCGCTCACGTAATCCTCGAGGGCATCCGGAAGTCCCGGACCACCGACGATATCGAAGAGATCCTCTCCTACATGCGCGAGGTCACTGCCAGGGTGGACACCAGCTTCGTGATCAAGACCCTTTCGTATCTCGCCAAGGGCGGCCGGTGCTCCTCGGTCGCGGCGCTGGGCGCCAACCTGCTGAAGCTCCGTCCGGTGATCGAAGTGGTGGACGGCAAGATGCGTGTGGGCAAAAAGTACCGCGGCGCCTATACCAAATGCGTGGTGAATTACGTGGAGGACCGTCTGAAGGAGCGCAAGGAAAACGACGAGCTGCTCTACGACCGCATCTTCATCACCCACGCCTACGCCACCGACGAGACCGTAGAGGCTGTCCGGAAGGCTGTGGAAGCGGCCGGCGCTTTCGCTGAGATCCTGGAGACCCATGCGGGCTGCACCATTTCTTCCCACTGCGGTCCGGAGTGCCTGGGGATCCTCTTCATCCGGAAATAACGATAACGCATTGACGACGCCCGAAAGGAGAGCCTCTTTTTCGGGCGTTGTTCCTTATCAAATCCTATTTTTATACGGAGGTGCTTTCATGAAAAAGATTCGGGTCGGCGTGATGGGCGTTCACCGTGTCAATTCCATGATCAACTATTGCCGGATCGCCGAGAACGCGGAGGTCGTCGCGATCTGCGACAAGTGGGAGGAAGGGCTTCTCGCCATGAAAAAGAAGCTTTCGGATCCCGCCGTCAGCTACTATACGGATTTCGAAGACTTCATCCGCCACGACATGGACGCCGTGGTGCTTGCCAACTACGCCAACGAGCACGCGCCCTTCGCCATCCGCGCCATGAAGGAAGGCAAGCACGTTTTCTCCGAGGTCCTGCCGGTGCAGACCCTGAAGGAGGCGGTGGAGCTCTGCGAGGCCGTGGAAGAGACCGGGATGATCTACGCTTACGGCGAGAATTACTGCTATATGCCCGCCCCCAGCGAGATGCGGAAGCTTTACCGGGCGGGAAAGATCGGCGAATTCGAATACGGCGAGGGCGAATACGTCCACAACTGCGAATCCATCTGGCCGGGCATCACCTACGGCGAATCGGACCACTGGCGCAACAACATGTACGCCACCTTCTACTGCACCCACTCTCTGGGCCCCATCGTCCATATCACCGGGCTTCGTCCGGTGTCGGTGGTCGGCTTTGAGGGCACGAAATGCGAGCGCGGCTTCCGCGTCGGCAGACGCTCCGGCCAGTTCGGCATGGAAATGGTGACCTTTGAAAACGGCGGCATCGCGAAAAGCATCCACGGCGATCTTTACCGCAATTCGATCTGGTACACGATCTACGGCGCGAAGGGACGGATGGAATCGGCGCGCGAAGACGCAAACGCGGGCGGCGTGGACCGGATCTACGTCAATTCCGACGAGTATTCGGGCGAATACGCCGCGCGTCCGGTGGAGACCTACCTGCCGGTGCGCGAGGAGGCCAGCGCCGCCTTCGGACACGGCGGCTCCGACTTCTATTCCATGTACAATTTCATCGAGAAGATCCGCGGAAACGAAAACGCAGACGTCATCGACGTCTACGAGGCTCTGGATATGTTCCTTCCGGGGCTTTTCGCCTACCGTTCGATCCTCAGGGGCGGGATCCCCGTGATGGTCCCGAACCTGCGTGACCGGATCCAGCGCGATATCTGGCGGAACGATGTTGGCTGCACCGATCCGAAGGTCGCGGGCGATCAGCTTCTCCCCTGCTTCTCCAAAGGGAATCCCGACATTCCCGACTCTGTCTTCCAGAGACAGAAAGCCCTCTGGGAGGAAGAGCTCGCCGCAAGCCGCAAAGCGGCAGAGGCGAAATGACGGAACGGCAAAAAAGCGGCGGGGCCTCCGTCCCGCAGAGCATTCCTCTCGCAAGTTTATATAACCCCGTGATGCGAAACGGATTCCCGCGGGGGAACGAGAACGGCTGCGGTTACCGGTATCCCCATACGGTCGAGGAGGCCGAAGCGGACCTCCGCTGCAAGATCCTCTTTTTCGCCGCCTTTTCGCATCTTTCGGGCGAAGCCTTTACCCTGACGGTCGAGCATATCCTCGACCTCCGGCAGACCTATTTCACCGCGGAAAAGGACGGGGAGCGGGACTGGTCGAAGCCGCCCGCTCCGCATGAGATCGCCCGGCTTGCGGAGCCGGAGATCCGTTACCAGTACGCGCACACGAACCATTTCGGCACCGACTCGCTCGCCCGGAAATCGGGCGGTCAGGAAGGCGTCCCGGTCTACCGGCGCGCCGCGCGGGAAGCTGACGCGGCAAAACGGCGGGCGGACGTCGAAAAGCTTCTCTCTCCCTACGATCCGGCGATCCGCGAGGAGGAACGCCTCTCGCCCCGCGCCATAGAGGAACGGTTCGAAACGCCGCGGTTCCTTCGTTCCCCTCAGGTGACCGTGCGCGGCTGGGTCGCCTCCTGTACGGTGCAGACCGCGCGGATCGCGATCGATCCGGCGTTCGCGGAAAAGCTCCTTTCGGGGCGGGAAAAATTCTGGATCCAAAGCATGGAGCGCCACGCTTTTCTGGACGGCGTCGCCCGGGAAATGGCTGAAACGCCGGCCCTTTCCGCCGGGCCCGCCAGACTGATCCTCACCGGCGAGGGCTTCGGGTTCGGGAAATATCTCGCCGACCGGAAAGGCTCCCTTCGCGTGATCTACGATCCGAAGGAATCCCCGGGCGAGCCGTCCCCGACCGTCCCCTGGTCCTTCAAGGCCTACGGAATGTCTTCCCTGCCCGAGCCGAAGCTCCGGATGTTTTTTCTCGCCTCTCTCCTCTCCCGGGTCGGAGCTCTGACCGGGAAGGACGGCGGGAAGCGGCTGCGGATCGGCGGGATCGATCTCTCCAAAGCCCTTGCGGACGGGAAGCCGTGCGCGGAGCTTCTGCTTCTGCCGCTCCCGGACAAAGGGGATCCGGCGTAAACTGCTGTAAAAACCGACGCGCCCCGGACGGGAATCCGTCCGGGGCGCGCTCATATTATCCGCCGCTGCGTTTCTCGCCGTTCACGTGCCGCCCTTGATGCGGACCGCCTTCACGGATTTGCAGCGGGTCTTTTCAAAAGGGCTATAGCCAGTGCCGCAGAGCCAAGGAGCAGCCCTGCCAGAAGAATCGACAGAATGACGATCGTCTTTCTTTTCCTGTCCGGTTCCTCCTTTTCTTCAGTGCAGCTCTGTTCTTTTCTCCTCTCAGGCCGTGAAAACCGTCAGGATCGCGTCGGCGGGGATCGCAGCGGGCAGAGTCTTCCCTTCCGTGATCCCTTCTTCGGTGAGAAGGCGGAAGGAAAGCGGCTGCCGGTCGCACTGCCAGAGGAAGGGGACCTCTTTCTCCCCCACGTTCGCGATCACGACCGTGCCGTCCTTCTCCCCTTTCGCCGCCGCGGCGTAAAGGCCCTCGCCATCCTCGATCCGGAGGGCGGCTTCTCCGCCCCTCATGTACAGCTCCCCGAAGGCCCGGAAGGCCTCGTAAGCCGGGAGCGGTTCACGCGTCATCGGATGGAAAAGCGAGCCGTAGATGCTGGTCCCGAAGCGGGCGTCGTAAAACATGGCGGAATCGAGCGGCATATGCTGGAAGGCGAGCATCATCCCCGCGATCAGGGCTGCGTGGCGCGCCGTACCCCGCAGATTGACCGAGGGATTCCATTCGTTGCAGGTGGTCTCGGTTTCGGTGAAGCCGTATTCGTCAAGCTTCCCCCGGGCGTACCGGGCGAAGACCGCGGTCTCCCGGATCCCGGTGTAGCTGTGCCAGGAGAAGAAATCCAGCGGACAATGATTCTCCCTCGCGTACTTCAGGAAGGCCTCAAAGAATTCCACGAAGTATTCCTCCCGCGGGGAGGCTTTGGCATTGGGATCGGTTTTGACTCCGGCGACGGCGTAAAAGCCGCAGGAGGCGTATCCGCCGATCTTCAGGTGCGGGAACCTCTCCTTCAGGTAGCGGGAGGCAACGCCGTAGAGGTCAAAATACTCCTCCTTGGTGCCGCGCCACATTTGATTCCGCAGGGGATCCTCGTAATTATCCGGTTCGTTCCAGATCTCCCAATACCGGATATCGTAATGAAAACCATCGGCCCAGCCTTCGGTATAATGACGGATCACGCCCTCGCAGATCTTCGCCCACTGCAGATTGTCCTTCGGCGGGAAAATGCGGTAGGCCCTGGTCTCCGCGTAGTTTTCGATGGTGACGCCGAGGCGGAAGAAGGGCTCTACCTTCGCGTCCATCAGGGCGGCGATGAGCTTGTCGGTAAAGGCAAAATCGTAGGATGCGGGATCGGCGGGATCCTTTTCAAAATCGGGAAAGAGATTCGGGATATCCACGAACCGGCTGCCGCCGTACATGCCGCCCACGTCGTGGAGCCTGGAGAAGGGGATCTCCGCCTCGGTCAGATAATGGAGCATGGAGAAATCCAGTCCGCTGAAGGGCGGCTGTCCCACGCCGTTGACCGGCTTGATCTTCCCCACGGTCTTTTCAAAGTTCACGTCTATACGCGCCATATTCGTTCTCTCCTCTCTCCGGGGCCGCGCGCCCCGTTCCTCCCCGTCATTGTAGCATGCGTGGAGACAAAATGCAACGAAAACGCGCCTTCCGGAGAAGGCGCGCGGCGAACATATATCCGGGAAGCGTCAGGTCTCTTTCTCGGCGGCATGCAGGCGGGCATCCTTCTTTCGCACTCTTCTGCGGACGAAGAGATAATAACCGATCCCGATCGCCGCCGCCAGGATCCAGGAGATCGGATAGGAGAGATAGAGGATCGGCAGCGACCGGTCGACGGTGAAGACCGTCAAGATCCAGACCACGCGGAACACGCACACGCAGCCGATGATGTTGATCATCGGAAAAAGCGACCTTCCCATGGCGCGGCAGACGTTGGACGGCACCCCCATCCAGATGCTGGTGAACTGAGTCAGACAGATGATCCCCATGCGCAGGACGCCGATCTTGATCACTTCGGGATCAGTGGAGAAGATCGAGAGCAGATTCTCGCTGAAGAGGTAGGCGATACCGCCGAAAAACACACCTGTGGACGTGCCGAGGATCAGAGCGTAGAGAAGGATCCTGTCGATCCTTTTGTACTCCCGCGCGCCGTAGTTCTGGCCCGCGAAGCTGATGGCCGTCTGGGAAAAGGAGTCCATCCCGACGTAACAGAAGCCTTCGATATTCGCCGCCGCGGCGTTGCCCGCCATGGCGATCGATTCAAAGGAATTGATGGAGGACTGGATCAGCATATTGGAAATGGCGAAGGACGCGCCCTGGAACCCGGCGGGCAGACCGATCCGGGTCATCCTGCCGAGCTTGGACCAGGTGATCCGCGCCTCCTTCCAGGAAAAGTGCCACGGCCCGTCGCTGACGATCAGGCAGCGCATGACCAGAAAGGCGGAGACCGCCTCCGACGCCACGGTGGCGATGGCCACGCCTGCGACGCCCATTTTGAAAACGATGACCAGGAGCAGATTGAGCCCCACGTTGATCACGCCGGAGATCATCATAAAGATCAGCGGTCTGCGGGTATCGCCCACGGCGCGCAGGATCGCCGAACCGTAGTTGTAGATCATGAGGACCGGCATCCCGAGGAAATAGATCTTGAGGTAAAGCTCCGCCAGGTCGATCACGTCTTCGGGCGACCCCATCAGATTCAGCATCGGCCGCGCCAGGATAAACCCCAGAGCCACCAGGATCAGGCCGAACATCAGGCTGGAAACGACGGCGGTATGCACCGTTTCCCGCAGATCCGAGAGCCTGCCGGAGCCCAGATACTGCGCGGTCAGGACGTTGGCGCCCACCGAAAGGCCCATGAAAAGCGTGACGATCATATTGATCAGGGGACCGTTGGAGCCCACGGCGGCCAGAGCGTGCTGCCCGGTGAAACGGCCCACCACCGCGGTGTCCGCCGCGTTGAAAAGCAGCTGCAGAATGCCCGACGCCATCAGGGGCAGGGCAAACGCGATCATCTTCCCGAAAAGCGGGCCTTTTGTCATATCGATACCGCCGCGCGCCAAATCCTCGACCTCCGTATCCCGGAAAAAACGTCCGGGCGATTTCATCCGTATTTTTATAATTTTAACACGGCGGCCGGTTTTTGTAAAGCGCAAAAAGCGCGCCGGTTTTGACGCCCGGACCGGGCCCCGGAACCGGCGCGCCCTTCGCTCCGTTCCGCCGGGAGAACAAAAAATGCTTGCATTCCCCGTTTTTTTGATTATGATAAAAGCAGAGGTTCCAAATAAACGCCGCTTTTGATTCTGAACGGTTGGGATGTGAAACGATGCATACGCTGAAGGATTTTCTGGACCGGAGGGTCCCCTTTACCGAAGAGCTCTTTGAAAAAGGCGACCAGGTCCTCGCGCCGGTCGCCTGCTGGGAATGGTATCGCGCGCCGGAGCCGAAGGAGATCCGGGAACAGCTCGAAGCGATGAAAAGGGTGGGCTTCGGCACGGTCTACGTGCTTCCGATGCCGAAGGAATTCCGGCCCTGTACCATGACGAGCGAGCTGGAGGGCTACCTCGGCGACGGCTATTTCGAACGCGTGCGGGATTCCCTTGCCTATGCGGACGGGATCGGGCTTCATCTCTGGCTTTACGACGAGGGCGGGTGGCCTTCCGGCGCGGCGTGCGGCAAGGTGACCGCGGCCAGGCCGGACTTTTCCGCCATGCGCTTCTGCCGGGACGAAAGCGGCCGCGCCGCGCGCCGTCCGGTCCTGAACCCCGCCGGGATCCCGCTGCCCGATATCTATTCCCATGAGGCGGCGCTGTTTTTTACGAGGCTCACTCATCACGCTTACGCCGAAAAGCTCGGCCCTCTTTCGGACAGGGTCGAGGCGATGTTCACCGACGAACCCGCGGGCTTTGAGGACGCGGCGGGCGACGCCGTTCTGTCCGCTTTCGAGGAAAAATACGGGGGCAGGCTTTCGGAGCACGTCGGCGCGATCCTCGCGCCGGACGAAAGCAGCGCCGGCGATCCGGATTTCCGGCGGAAGTATTTCGCCCTGCTCGGCGAGCTTTTCCGGGGGACGCTGGATATCTTCCGGGAAGCGGGCGCTTCCCACGGATGGCTTTCGGTCGGCCATCTCGACCGGGATCACACGGCCGACGCCCACGTCTCGAAAGGATACGGCAACCTGCTTGCGGCCCTGAAGCGCCTGGACGTGCCTGGCGTGGACGCCATCGCGGGGCAGATCCTTTCCACGGGCAACCGGATGGACGGACTCGGGCTGGACTTTTACCCGCGCTTCGCCTCCTCCGCCGCCGTCCAGAAGGGAGTCCCGATCGCCCTGTCCGAATCCTTCTCTGTCTACGGCGCGGGGCTTACGGGAGATGAGATGCGGTATATCCTGAACGCTCAGCTCGTGCGCGGGATCGATCTTTTCAACTATATGACGACGCCGGTCACCGTCGAGGGATGGCACGCTTATCAGATGCGTCCGTGCTTTCATCCGTCGTTCCCCGGCTTCTTCGCTCTGGACAGCCTGAATGCGGAAATCACGCGGGAATGCGTCTTCATGGCCGCCGGGCTGCACGCCGCAAGGACGGCCCTCTACTACCCCTGTGAAGAGATCCTTCTGGGGCCGGAGCACGCGGCGCGGGCTGCGGAGGCCTTCCGGAAGGCGGGCGACGGGTTGGAGGACGCAGGATGCGATTTCGATCTGATCGACCTCGATACGATCCTTTCCTCCCCCGTCGAAGCAGGTCTTCTCAAGGCGGGAGGCGCATCCTACGCCCGGGTCGTGATCCCGGAGGGGATCCCGGTCCCCGGGGAGGCCGCAGAAAAGCTCCGGGCTCTCCGCGGGAGCGATCCCGGCGTCGTCCGGACTGGAGACCGGCGTCTTCTCTCCCGGGTCAACGCGGATGAAGACGGGAATCTTTACGTCGCCGTCTTCAACCGGAGCCGGGAAACGGTCGCAGCGGAGGTCTTCATTGATACCTCTCTCCCGCTCTGCCGGTACGAGCCGAAGACCGGCGGGATCCTCCCGTTCCGGAACGGCGGGACGGTGAGCCTCGTTTCGGGGCAGTGCGCCCTGATCCGGGCGTCGGAAAACAGCCGGTCAGCGCAGGAGGAAACCGCAGCCGGGACCAGGATCGTTCCGGTCCCGTCCGGCGCGCGGAAGACCGCCCTCTTCCGGCTTTCCGAAAAAGGCGCGTCTCTCGATCCCGTCTCCGGGCCGCTCCCCCTTCCCTCCTGCGAAGGCGCGGCGCTCGATCCGGATTTCACGGGAGAGGCTTCCTTCGATTTCCGCTTTGCCGCCGGCGGAGACCGGGATCTCCTGCTCGCCCTCGACGCCCTTTCCGCCTTCGCGGAGGTCTTCCTCAACGGGACCCGCGCCGGGTCGATTTCGACCGCGCCTTACGTTCTCCGTCTCTCAAAAGAGCTCCTGAAGCCGGGCGAAAACCTTCTCACCCTGAAGATCGCGACGCTTGCGGCCAGGGCTTATCTCGATTCTTCTCCCGGGGTCTGGTTTGAAAAAAAGCAGATCGGCCCCTACCACGAAAACTCCCTGCTGCTTGAGCGGACCGCCGCCCCGGGCGGCTTCCGGGGGCTTTCCCTCACGACTCTCTGAACGGCACAGACCGGCGGATAAGCAAATCATGGGGCTGTGAAAAACGGAGCGAAAAACTCCGGGCTTCACAGCCCCATGAGACGTTTTAAACCGAAATGTTTGGGACGCTGTTCCCGCATCCGCGGCCATGCTCCTGCGCCGCGGCGGCAATTCGGCGGTGAACGCCTGTCCGTGGAATCGGATCGGGAACGGGAAACCGTCAATCCAAATCGATATACTTCCCCAGCCAGTTCTTCAGTTCTTCGTCGTTCTTGATCGAATCCACGTCCGGATTCATGGCGGCGTACATTTCTCCGTCTTTGAAGATTATCACAGAGGACATGACCGCTTTGTTGTAGTCTATCAAAGAATCGTAAAGCGACCTGTCGAACTCGGAAACCATGTCGTTGGAGTAGAAGTACGGGATGCCGCGCTCCTCCAGAATCTGAACGGCTCCCTCCGTCGCGCGGTACTCCCTGTCCTCGCAGTCCTTGGTATAGACCAGAAGGATGAACGACTTCCGTCCAACGACCAGTTTGTTCAGGATCTCCGTTCTTGCTTTGATGGCTTCCTCGGCACGTTCCAAGTTCCTCTCGTATTCTTCTCTCCAGAGATCGGTGACTACATATCCCTCGCCGTCAAATTCATAATATCCCTCTTCGGCAGCCTTTTCCTCATCCATGCCGATCCAGTCCAGCTCGTGCATGATGGCGTTGGGATCGTTGGCCTTGAATGCCTCGAACTCTTCGGACACGGCGTCCAGCACCACACGTCCGGCCGATTCTCTCGGTTTCACGGTCACTTCGCAGGCGGCCGTGAAGCCTCCGTCTTCCGTCGTTGCGGTCACCGTAGCGGTTCCGGGCTTAACGCCCCTTATCAGAGCCGAGCCGTCCACATACGCTACCGCCTGATCGGTACTGGTCCAGTTCAGCGTCTTGTCAGGTGCCTCGTTGGGCAGGACTATGGCGTTCATCTGGAAAGACGTGCCTTCCTCCAGCTCGAGCTTATCCGTGCTGAGCCAGACTCCGGTCACGGGCACTTCGCGCTCCTCATATGAGTTTTCCGGAACGGGAGTCAGCGTGCTGAAATCTATTTTGTGGTACGGCACGCTGTCGAAATCATAGCTCACCCGGCCGTTTTCTTCTTTCTTGACTTCGACACTGTGCTCGCCGTTATAGTACCAGTAGCCGCCCACGTTATAGATCTTGTCCGAAGCCCACCCCATGGATATCAGGAAGGTCTTCATCATGCCCGCATATCCGCCGCCTCCGCACATGAGGAAGATCACCTTATCCTTCGGAAACAGTTCCTCCAGGATCGTCACGGATTCCTCATAGTTGGGGTAAAACATCCAGCCGGCTCCTCCTCCGAAAAGAGTGTCGCCCGAATAAGTCTGCCCTACTGCGCCGGGCAGATTGTCTACCGGGATGATATAGGGCAAAGGAACGACTTCGAAGCCTTTCACATACCCGGACAGGAACCGGTCTCCGCCGATGTTCTCGTACTGGGCCGGGTCTTCCAGCATCCTCAGGTCTCTGTATACTGCGTCATCACGGTCCAGGTACTCATCGATGCTGGCCTCGTTGATATTCTTGTCGATGCCGAATTCCCCTCTTGCTCCCCCGGTGATCTCCGGCTTCGGCAGCTCCTTGGGTTCCACGCTGTCGCTTTCATGGCTTCCGCCGCATCCCGAGAACGATATGGTCATGACAAGCGCGATCATCAGACAGATGGCGGCGCCTGCCTTAGCTTTTCTTTTCCTTTTTTTCATAACCAATCCCTCTGTTTTACTATAGAAAACGTTTCCCTTGCTCATTCTTTCCGGCTCTTCTTCGGAAAAAGAAGGAACCTGTCTCCGGTGACGTGCTCCGCCCTGTAATAGACCCCGTACCGCGGGTCGTTCACGCGTTCCCATCCGGGCTCGTATTCCGGCGTTTCATCCGCATTGGATCGCAGGATCGAAACCCTGACGCCGTCCCCGGTTTCGGGGAAAACACAGACGGCGGCGTCCTCCAGGCCGGTCAGGGCGACCTTTCTGTGATAAACCGTGCTGACCGGCGCCGCTTCTCTTAACGACACCACGCCGTTCTTCTGCTCCACAAAAACGCGGCATTCCCTGTGTTCGCAGCTTCCGAAGCGATATGCCGCAAAGCCTTCCCGTATCTCCGCATCCATGCCGGTGAGGATCGGCGCGCCGAGCGGGAAGCGCAGCACGGTCTCGGTCGTCAGGTCAAACGAGTGGGCGGACAGGATCCAGCCGCCGTTCGCCGCGGCCAGGGTCATCGCCGCCGTCTTTTTGCTCCCGCGCTTCTTCACAAAGGAGATCGAGAAACCGCAGCTTCCCAGAAGCCCGCACAGCGCCGCCGCGCCGTCTTCGATCGCGGCGAAGCGCTTGCCCGGATACTCGCCGGCGCGCTCCCGGCTCCCGTAACAGATCACGCGGCCGCCGCTTTTTTCGAATTCACAAAGCTTTTCTGCCGCCGCCGCGTTCACGGGGATGGGCGAAAGCAGGACGCTCGCACGGAATGTCGAAAGCGGCGCACGCAGGAAATTATCCGAGGAAATCACGCAGTTGAGCGGCAGCCCCTGATTGATCGCCTCCGCGATCAGGCGATCTCCCCAATACATTTCTTTCAAAAGCGTCTCGCTCCGCGCCGTGGTATACTCCCGCAGGGGGTACACCCATACCAGCGGCGCCGGCGCCTCCGCGGCGTCCTTTTCCGCTTTCAGAAGATGGGGGATCGATTCGTTCGCGCAGCAGTCCGGCATATCGCCGAAGGAATTGTCGACGGAGAGGATATTCAGCCTGTCGGCAGACGCGACCTTCCCCTCCCCGTCGATGCGGGAGATCGCCATGGGCAGATAAATATCATGGGCGCTTTCTCCGTAGCGATCGTACCAGGGACTGTTGACCCACCACGGATCGTGCAGATAATACCGGAACAGAAAGCCGTCGTCCGGCAGCTCGCAGATCCGGGTCATATGCCCCATCAGCTCCAGGCCGAAGTCGTCGTTCAGCGCCGCCCACGGAGAATTGGGGGGCGGCGTGATGCGAAAGCCCGCGCGGTAAATATCATAGAGAGGGACTCCGTCCGTGGCGTAATCGATCCCCGCAGAATGGTTGGTGCCCCGCGTCTGGATCAGGTATTCCGGACAGGCCTCGCGGAAGTTTTTCCAGAATTCGAAGACCTCGCGCCGCGTCCGGTCGATCCGGTCCGGATGGAAGTTTTCTCCGTCAAAGATCTTTCCCGTCAGCGACCACGGCTCCGCGCTGAATCCCAGGCCGTTGGAGAGCCAGAGCGAGTCGAAGCCCATATCCTTCAGGAACACCCTCGCCTGCCGCCCCAGGAAAGTCCCGAAGGGCGTTCCGTCCGGGATCCCGTCCGGATAAGCCGCATAGCGGCGCGCATCGCCCTTCAGGCGCGCCGTCGCGTCGACAAAGCCGAAGCTGTCCAGCTTTGTGCCGGACGTGATTTCGGGGTGACGGTTGTATTTGAAATCCGACAGGGCAAACTCCGGACCGATATCGAAGGTTTCACAGACCGAGATCTCCGCCCCGGGGAACGCCCTTTTCCCCTCTTCTTTGACGGCGGCGACGATCTTCCGCAGGATCTCATAGGTCATCTCCGGCGGATCCGGCAAGTAATCCTGCTTCCTTTCGTGCAGGGAGGTATCCTGCCGCTCGCCGGGCCCGAGCAGCGGACGGTTTGCCGTGCCGACGTAGCGGCACCATTCAAACCGGCCGCACGGTTCGCCGGCATAATCCAGTATTTCGCTGCCGTCGCCGGTCCACAGCATGACCGAAATCGCCGGGCGGTTTTTCAGCAGAGGTCTCCACTGTTCAAAAAGAGAGCGGCATACCGCGCGCATGCTGTCGTCGTCCGTTTTTTTGAACGGCTTCAGGCTCATTTCAAGCGTTACGGTCCGAAACATCCCGATCCTTCCCTTCCTTCGGATTCAGTACCGGTTGAACACCTCGTGATACGGCCGGATGCTGCCGTCCTTCAGAAGGAACGGCATGTACATGCCGGGATTCACGCCGTCCGCCGGGTGGAGATCCGCCACCGGCGAAGGATACAGGGCGTGCGCCAGGAACCCGACCCCCTGCTCCGCATAATGCCGCAGCTCCAGATCCACGAGCGCCCCGCGCTCCTCGTCCGTATCCGCGCCCCAGCAGCATTCCGTGACGATCGCCGGCTTTCCCAAAGCCTCCGCGGTCTCGAGGATCCGCCCGAGCCATTCCGCGTGCTCCTCCGCCGGCGCCATGGAAACGGAATAGGGGTGCAGCGTGAAGACGTCCACCGTATCCTTCAGGAATTCCAGGTCCGAGGCGGCTCCGGGGAAGGTCCCGCAGTCTCATACGCCGCGCCTCCCGTTTGAGTTTTGCACCATTATATCACGCTTTCCCCCGGCCCGCAAGCTCCGCGCTGTCCCCGGCGGCCGCAGCCACCGGAAGAGACGTAGCGCGCGTGATGCGAGCCGAAAGCCTTTGCTTGCAAGGGCTTTCGGCTTTGTCGTTTTTTGCTGAGTCTTGCGGTTTCTTCTAT
>JAEEGL016308479.1_pt1 | contig 26653 bp, 55 predicted proteins | sample 9134231 | NCBI WGS metagenome assembly JAEEGL01 (sample SAMN16246548, study PRJNA631951) | gut metagenome | biome: gut microbiome; feature: rumen; material: fiber-attached | host: Bos | place: Iran: Karaj | collected 2018-10 | reverse complement strand
GTGATGCCTTCAGTCTCGATTGCCTTTTCAGCAAAGACAATGTACTGGAGCAGTTCGGCATTCTTCGATGCCGCTGCTTCGGCATCCATGTATTCGGTGATAAGTTCCAACTGCTTTTTCAGCAGATCAAGAATGGCTTCATTATTCATGTTAGCCATGTCTGCTCCTTTCAAATGAAGGGGAGTCAAATTGACTCCCCCAAGTAATTAGGAAATTGTTACGTTGCAAACCGCAACTGCATCTCCACTTGTAACTGTAATAACAGCAGAACCTGCGGAAACACCAGTTACCAGTCCAGTGCTAGATACTGTTGCATTAGCAGATGCAGATGTTGCCCATGTGATAGAACCCTTTGCACCTTCCGGCAGGATTGTTGCCTTCAGCTGTGCTGTGTGGTTTGTTCCGGCAGCTGCCGTAACTGCAACGGCATTCTTATTCAGAATCAGATTCTGAACTTTGTTTGCCTTATCAGAAGCGAATGTCATGGATGCAGACGGAGATGTGCCATTGACACCGATAGCAACGAAGGACTCAGCGATGACAGGAGTTCCGTCATAACGTGCTGTTCCCTTGAATGCTGTTGCATCCTGGAGGAAGAATGCATGCTCAGATGTAGCAAACTTTGCTCCTGCACGTTCAGCGAGGAGATACAGTTCAAAGTAACCACCGATGATTACATAGTTCGGAACGAAGTCGAGGATCTCAACGATACCACCGATAACAGGCATTCTGCCATCGATTGCAGTAACGAGATTACCAGCTGCGTTGACACTCATCATCTGTGCCTTCAGATATGTATATGTGGTTTCGTTCATGACCCATACTTTTTCACCACGAGCATACTTGCTGTCGATGACTGCGGAGTCGAGCATGAGTGTCTTGAACAGAGGAAGATCTGTAACATTGTTGGCGATTGTCAGCATGTGAGTTGTATGCAGATCGACCCATGCTCTTGCTGTTGCGGAATAGTCATCCGGCTGAGATTCCTGGGCAAGACGAGAAACGATACCGAGCGGCATCTTGTTGTTTGAAGCTGTGTTGCGACCATACAGAATTGCCTTGTCAAGTGCGAAGCCGATTGCCTGTCCGATTGCTGTCAGAAGTTCGCTTGCGAGATTGATGTTGGAGTCTTCCATAGTAGCATTGCAGACCTTGAAGAATCCGGCAACCTTGAAGCAACCAGTCTCAACATCGTTCCATGTCAGATCGAGTTCATTGATATTAGCGCAGCACTCTGTCCACACTGCTTCCGGGATAGCACCTTCAACAACCTCTCTGCCTGTGCCGGAGATTCTGCGGACTGTAACATGCTTGTACAGTTTGGAATAGTTTTCGATGTTCTGACGGAGATATCCGAGGAACACTTCGGGAATTGTCAGACCGATGTTTGTCAGCGCACGTTTTTCCTGGATTGCACTGCGGAATTCACCGATCCATGCCTTGACATCTTCACGCTCAAACAGAGCATTTCTTGTGTTGATGTCCATTTTGTCAAAAATGTTTCTTGTGTTCATAGAAAATTCTACCTTTCTTTCTTCAGCCTTCGGCTGTTCAGCAGGTGTCTCCACCGAATCGGTGTCCTGCTCTTTTTCTTCATTTTCAAGTTCGGCTTTCAGACCTTCGATTTCCTTTTCCAGGTCTTCTTTGTCCTTTGCCAGTTCGTCTTTTGCGGAATTGAACTGATTGATTTCTTCTTCAACCGTTCCTGTTTCCTCATCAGTTGTTGCTTCCTCGATTGCCTTGCTCAGTTCTGCTTCTCTCGTCTGAAGTTCTTCTTCTTTAGCGACAAGTGCAGCAAGATCCTTCTGACGAAGGTCAATCTTTCGCTTCAGCATCAGTGCTTTCAGTGCCATCCGCCTTTTCTCCCTTCAACTTCCTACGAAGTTCTTCTTTGCGGAATTCAAGTTTCCGCTTTTCAATCTCGTCAAGATCATGTTTCCTTGCGCTGATATGCGTTGCCTGGTAAGCAGGAAATGTACATAACGAACATTCGTACAACGGATCAACTTCAGTGATTGTCCAGTGAACAGTGCCATCAGAATGGCGTTCCTCTTCCTGCGACTTGATGTTGAATCCGAAACTGCATCCGCTAACATCCCCACGTTGAACCCTTGCGTAGGCATTCATTGCATCAGAATCTTTTTTGTTGACCTTGATGCTTCCCCACAGTCCATCCGCTCTGTCCTCAAGGGTAAAAGTTCCGGCACTTGTTCTCCCAAGAACGAGGTCATCGTTGTGGTTGTATAACGCTCTGACATCCTGGCTGATAGAGTTTCTAAACGCCCCTGGGGCAATGCTTTCGGTAGCACCTTCCCAAACTTGATAGACATCTCCATATGCCACGAACTTTCCTTCTAGAATCAGTTCGTCAGAGTCGCTTCTTGTTTCAAGATTTTTAATCTCATAAAATCTCTGTTCCATTGTTATTCTCCTTGAATCAGTTTTTTCTGATCCCCAAGCCTGTCGAGCGGCAAGTAGTTCTCAAGCAGTCTCAGTTCATTCAATCCATCCATCGGATCATATCCGATAGAATCTCTGATCTCGTTACCTGTGATAACACCACGGTCATACAGTCCACCAAGCATCTGAGACATTGTGACCACATCCCAATCGTACAGAGACCGTTCATTGAACTTCAGATACCATGATTCGTTGATAATCAGCGTATCCGTCATTTTCTGTGCGATTTTCAGTGCCAGTGGTCTGACCTTGGTCTGAATGAAGTTATTCCATGCTTTTTGGTTGTACTCTCCTACGCCCAAAACAAAAGGCGGTAAGCCAAATACGCTTGCCACCATTTTCCGGTCAAGTTCGATTGAGTCCTTAATCGCCAAATCCGCAAGACTCAGCGGTCGAATCTGTTCAACCTGGAACTGTTCGCCAGGAATCAGCCAAGGCTGTCCGACCTCTGCCGATTTTACATAGTCATCAAGGATTTTCTGTCTGCCATCCGGTGTGCTGAATTCATCAATCATTGCATCGACTTTGACGATAATTGATGGCTTCCACTTACTCGACATGAAGCCGTTCTCTGTCTCAGCTGCCTGTTTGAGATTCCTTGCCAGTTCTCTTAGGCTGATCTCAACACCTCTGCCTTGCCACAGATAATACTTATCGGGATTGTAGGTGAAATGCATCACCGTGCTTGGGTCATGCGGTTTTCCGTCAATCATGATCCGGTAATCACGATAACTGTTGCCGACAGGCATGAAACTTACTCTGCTTGCTGAAATAGGCTCAAGCGACCGGATGATTCCATCCCATGTATGAGGAACAACAACTGAATTGCCTTTGCCGTACAGAAGCAGATTCATAACGATTGCTTCCATCCACTGTGACCTTGTCATATTCGGCATCGGGTCGATATCGATTTTCCTTGATAGTTCGTTTCGTAGTCGAACATCACCGTTCTTTGTATTCGCCATCAGATAGATGGTCATGCTCCCAATCAGTTCTGCATAAATTCGACATGCAGTCATGATTTCGGGGCATTTATCAAGTGAGGTATATTCCGTACAACACAGATTGTCAAAATCTGTGCCGAGGATATAGCCTACTTGGGATGTCACTGGGGCATTCTCACGAACTCTGCCCTTTTTTCTTTTTCTGCTCATCCGAAGAATCCTCCAACTTTCTTCTGCCGTTCTTCTCCGTCAAAACAGCAGACCGCCGCAAACACGCTTGCATCAAACAAGTCGATTCTATGTTGCGGTTGTACCTTTTCGTACTGTATAGCATCGTCAGTCTTCTCGACCGCTCTCACGTTCTGTACGCAATACTCATACGCTTCTGAATGCATGTAGTAGAACTTGCCGTCTTTCACTGACTTCTCAATATGTCTGAACCCCTGTGACTTCAAGTAAAAATACTGCGGAATATCCTTAATATTAAAACCTGCTCTCCTCATCAAGGGGAAATACTCTTCTCCGGCAAACTTCCGGTCATGCCCAACCTGCACGATTCTGAAACCCATCTCCCTCATTGAAATGAACCAGTTTACAATATCGCCCATGTTCACTGTGGGTGAGTTACACATCGTCAGCAAGCCTTCATCCTTCCATCCGAAAAGAGGTATGCCATCCTCATCGGCTTTTGCCACAGCTTGTGTGACCGGAAAGAATGCATGTGTGATAACTATATCCACGCCTTCGTATTGCCCAAACAAGGCAGCTGCCGTAAGGTCATACGTTCGTGACAAGTCAGCACCGCCATACCATCGTATCGGCAGATGTGCCAGTTCCTCGATTGACCAGTCATATTTGCTGTCACTCGCTCTAAACTCCTCGATGTTGAACCATGACTTCATTGCCGCAGTGAACACGTTCAGTGACTTAGCGAAGAAGTCTTTTCTCTGCTGAGGATCGTTCTGTGCTTGCAAGGAATCGTTCAGAATCTCATTTGGTCGAATCGTTACACCGTACCCTGGATTCGCCATCTCATGTACCAGTGGATTCGTGTAGTCGATTTCGCCTTCCTCATCGGGATCAGCTTCGCAAATAAAAATGAAATACTGTTCGTCTTCTACCAGTCCATCCAAGACCGACTTGCAGTATTTCAATCTCTGCCCTAAGAATCCCTGTTCGTTGTCTCCTGCCGAAGAAATACCAACGAGCAATTTGTTCGTATAGGCTTTTTGGCACTCCTTGAACAGGTTGTATTGCTTCGGCGTTTTGTAGGAATGCAACTCATCCGTGATACACAGGTTGGCATTTAGTGAGTCCTGCTTGTCAACGGAAGCTGCAAGAGCCTTAACGAAGATTGATCCATCCGGTAGGTTGGCAGTGAACGAGTGGTCATTGTGGTTATCGTTGATGTGAACGCATCCGCCTTCCTTATCCCACTCACCCATGTTTTTGATGTTGTATGTCAAGAAGTTGAATGCTTCCATTGACTGAATCAATGCTGATGAAGCAATGTAGCACTTACTTCCGCTCTGTCTGAACAGCAATGACAACGCCCATGCCAGTCCGGCAACGAACGATGTCTTGGAATTCTTTCTTGGCAGGAAGATCAGTGCTTCATGAAACCTCAGAATATTCGTACCTCGCATCTTGAAGCCAACGAGGTTGTACACAATAAACTTGTTAAACGGCATAAGCAAAAACGGCTTCCCTCGCATCGGTGTTCCGTCTATCGCTTCGCCCTGGGCATGGCACAGAGTGTTCTCAATAATATTGATACAGAAATCTGCATCATCCGGTTTCAGTTCGTATCGCTCGTCTTCCAGGTCACGGAAGAACCGCTCCACAGCTTTTCTCCGGTATTTGTTAGCAACGATAGTTCCGTCACGGATGCCAGTGGCGTAATCCATGACTTCCTTCCAGTGCTTGGAGTGGTTTTTAAGCATGCAATCCTGCAAGAGCAGAAATCAGTTTGCTTCCTTTTGACTGCTCTTCTTCCTTTTCTTCTTTTTCTTTTGCCATTGCCTTCTTCATGCTCTGCGGTGTCATCCCTAAAGCAGTCCAGTATGACAACGCATCCCTCTCGCACTCTTGCACAACGCCGAGCAGCGGATTCTTCACCCTGTTGACCGCCCCTCTATCCGATGTCTTTTCAACAACATACTGCGATCCCTCTTCCTCAAACTGTTTTAGCACCTTTTGCCGGCGGTCGAGGATCTCAGACAGGGTCTCTATAATCGGCAGGAAGGAGTCTTTGTACATGTCATTTTCCTGCATGGCAGCAACAATCTTCCTCTTCCAGGCTAGTTTGCTCATGGTTTTTTGACTCCTTTCTAAGGGGTTTTGAACCCTCTTTTTTCCCTGTTTTGCCGCCCTTGGGGGCAGGATTTTGCAAAAAAATGCCCTCTGTTACGGAAAACGCCACCCAGAGTGACTTGGCGCCAAGGTGTAGTCAGATTGACTATAGGGCGGGGTATTAGTCTTTGTAATCCACTATTTTTATATTGTAGTCATAATGACTATTGCAAGCATGTTAGTTAGTCATAACTATTCATGCAAGTTTCATATAAAAAAAGCGGCATGCATTCCGGTTTTTTCATTTCCGCTTGCATTCCGGTTTTTGTTCATCTTCCTGTTTTCCAGGCAATATTTTTATCTTCCAGCTTTCCAGGATCTTTTTTTCTATCCTATATAATAGCAGTTTCATTTTTTACTTTTTGTACTGTTCCCGGCATTCCCTGTTTTCCATGATCGTTCCAAGCAAAAACAAAATTTTTTCATAAAATTGCAAAAACTACTTGAAATAGGTTTAAACCTACGCTATATTAAAAATGCCAATAGGTTATAACCTAAGAACAGAACAGGAGATAAAAAAAACATGGAAAACAAGTATCAGGAATTAACCGCAATCGTTGCACGCTATCCAAAAAGTTTTGGAAAATGCAACGTAAACGCAAGCACGCTTTACACACTTGAAAAAGATTGTATTATCACGGAAACAAAAACAGAAAAGATAAACAATCACATTGTTTCAAAAGAAACGGCAGTTATTTCAGCAATGTATTATGCAAACGTTATATCCGGTTGCAGCTTCTTTAAAGACAGAATCACAAAAGCATATACATATGCCGGATATATTCCAGTTAGATTCTTTGCAAGGAATCCATATTCTAAAGATGATCACGTTATCATCAGAGAATACCATATTACGCTTAAAAAATAACAGGAGAAAAAGCCATGAAAAAAACATTAATTGTTGCAGCAATTGCGCTATCATGCACGGGCTGCATATCAAAATTTACAGGAACAGTAGAAAAAGAATTATTCCAAGGCTATTCAGATTATAACGATTTATATTCTATCAGGCTTGAAACAGGTGAAACAGTGGAAGTAGTAGCAGATGATTTACAGGTTAATGACATAGTAACAGTTTACTTTATATTTAAGTATCCATACAAAACACTATACGGCTACAAATAAGCCATTGCCGGAAATATTCCGGCTTCTGTAATGCAGCCATAGAACGTTTCAAGCCGTTTTGAAAAATGCAGAGAACAGGAGAAAAGACCATGAAAACGAAAATTTTTGACGGCAGAAAAGACAACAACGAAAACAGAAGACCGGAAACGGGCATTTTCTGCCATGCCTTTACACCGGGAAACAAAACAATTATTTCAAAAAACTCATATATGCTTCTTGATATTCTTACTAATTCCGGCATGCATGACACATATATTTTGAAAAATGCAGGGACGGGAAAAATCAGAAAAGCAGCTATGATTATCGTTTTTTACCCGTTTGATATTCAACCTGTAAACACACTAACAGAAAAATCAATTATTTATAAATACAATACAGAACACTAAAACAGAATAGAAAGAACAGGAGACTAAAAAACATGGAAAACTATTTCAGAATTGCAAAACACTTTATTCACTTCCAGGTATTGAAACTGAAAGAAAAAACAGGATCTTTAAAAACCTGTAATGTATCCCGTAAAAACCTAAAATTAAAACCTAACGATTCCATTATGTTTCTAATATTGAATCTTCCAGCCGTAAAAACCTGTCCTTTTCGTACTAAAGAATGCGAAAAAAACTGCTACGCAAAAAAGGCAGAAACCGGAGTTTATCCCGGTGTACTTAAATCAAGGGAAAGAAACTGGAAAGACTCAATGCAAGAAGATTTTACAGAAAGAATGATTTATACAATTCTTAAAGCATTATATTTTGATCATGGAAAAAGAAAAATTGTTTTCCGTATCCATGAGTCTGGAGATTTTTACAATAAAGAATACATGCATAAATGGCTAACTATTGCTGAATATTTCAAAAGTGAAAATGTTACATTCATATGTTATACAAAAAGTTTTCCATATTTTGACAATGTATCACTTCCTAAAAACTTTATATTAAGAGCTTCCATATGGTCTGATACTAAACCGGAATACCTGGAAACAATCAAAAAAAATAATTGGCCAATTTATACGGCAGTACCGCATTTTACAAAAACAGACAAGTTTACGCAATGCCGCTGCAGTGATTGCGCTACATGTAAAAAGTGCTGGAATAAACGTTATACAGATATCCGGTGTGAGATTCACTGAAAAGCTGCTATAATTGCAGTTTTTCCGGGAACGTTTGAAAGTCAAAAAAGACTATTCAAGCATTGCCGGAAACATTGCAAACGATCAAAAAATCAGGCATGTTTCCAGTATGTTTTCCGGGATCTTTCCCGGCAGCGACTACAAAAATCAGTTTTTCCGGCATTGCGCACGGGTAAAAAATCCTTTCCGGCATATATGCGTATGGCTTCCAGCTTTCGGCAAGATCTGCATATATACCGCATTCCGATTAATTATCAAATATTGCCGATTTCGGCAGGAGTAAAAACTATGAAAAATTCTATCTCTTATGATTCTGTTTCTGACTGCATTCACGCTTTCCATATGGCATCATTCAACTACCATTCAGAGTCTGAAAAGATCCTTCTGTATTATGCATTTGATGCTATTGAATATTATGTGAAAACTGACCGTGCTTCCATTCCCTGGATTTATGCATTGCAGCGTGCTAATCCCTATAAAATGCTTTCATTCATGGCAAAAAAAGACGATTCCAGCACTATGGGAATGATCAAAGCAGCTACGGAATACTTGCGGAAATATTGCAGATTAGAAACTTGCTAATTCCCAAGCGGACAGCTTCTCATTCGGACAGCTTGCCACCTTGAATCGGACAGCCCGATTTCTACAGAATTAATGCCCGTCATTCGGACAGCACATTGTAGCTGTCTGTCTGTACCCTGTTTCATTCGGACAGGATGCGGACAGATGCCTATAACGGCAGGAAAGGAAAATATTATGTCAGCTATTAAAAACTATCTCATGGATCTTTGCTACAAAACTCTGGAAGCAGCAAAAGAAGTAGATCCCTACGAATTCGATTTTGATTCGGATGAAGCATTTGAAGAAACATGGAATGCCTTAACATGCAGGAACGTTTGCAGTATCGTTTCATTCTTTGAAAATGCTACAGAAGACATTTCCGAAACTGAAATGCATGAATTGTATCCGACACTCGCAAGCGTACTGCCGGAATTGCGTAAACTTGCAGCACGTTACATTCGGACAGCTTAACAATCGGAAAGCGACACACTTTCCAAAGCGGACAGCATGCTTGCCGGGATCTTCGATATCCATACAGAAAATGGATGGATTCCCACTGAAACATCATTCGGACATGGTTTCTATAATCCGAAAACGGATGTCACGCAGATCTTCGGCAATCCGTATGTATTGACCGTTTCATAGGTGATAACCTATAATCAAAGAAAGAGAGGAAATATTATGAAGAAAAGCGAAACAGACTGGAGATCCAAATATGAAGCAAACATCAAATATGATGCCGAAAACACAAAGCGATTTGGTTTCAAGCTGAATACTACGACAGATGCAGATATTATCTCTGCGCTAGAATCAACTCCGAGCAAACAAGGACTTATTAAAGATGCCATCCGTTTCTACCTTGCACATAAAGGAGATTCCCATGAATAAAGTTATGGTTTACGGTGATGAATTGGACACCTTCGTTTCCGGCAATGCTATGCCCTCATTGTCAAATATCGTTCCTGATGAGATTTCCGAATACCTGGATACCTACGATGCACCAGACGGACTGTTCCTAATTACGGATGGATGGACTATGGTTTATGTTCTGACTTCCGCAGATTTCAGCGAAGTACCGTTTGATCACTACCTGTCTGTCGAAACGATTCACGATGTCGAATTGCTCCCAGGCATGCCGATTTACCTTGCAGAGTATGACGGAGAATGGCATTACACGAAAGTTTCCGGCATATAAAAAAGATCCCTGTCATTCGGACAGGGATTTCTCTTCTAAAATGAGTACATCATTTCTGCTGATTGTTTCAATTGTTATTCGGACAGCATCGCCTTCCGATTGGACAAGCACCCCTGTGACTTCACTTGCATCATAATTGGACAGGATCTCGTTCAGCGTATGTTCTAATTTCTTTGCATTCATGTTAAAAAAAGTCCTGTCATTTCCGACAGGTTTTCAATATATCGGTGACTTGCTTCTTTTGGTCAAACCATTTCAGCGCAGCTTCGTTCATGAACTTTTCCTTCTTTTTGTTTGCTTCATCCATCCCATAAAGCACCGCCGTATCTATCAGCTTGTTCATTACTTCCGCCATGCACCGCTCATATCTCATCCGCATCACCGTTGCATTGTGGTCTTTCCAATCAAAACGCTTGTATGCCCTTCTGCGTTTTTTCATTCGGACACCTCAAATATAAACGAACCTACATGCCCTAATCGGACAGACGGATCACAGATGAGTTTATGCCCCAGGTTTGTTGCTCTTGCACAGAATGACAAGTCCTCTCCAAGTCCGCTTGCCGGAGAAAACGGTCTTCCATATTGCTCCCCAATATCTTTTATTAGCGAAGTGGACATCAGCACCGCTCCGAATCCACATCCCATAATTTCAAACGGCTCTTTCGGCAAATCAATGACAGGCGTTGCAGATTTCCCAGGCGTGATATCTGAATAAACGCACGGAACATATTGTGGTTTCCTTGTCGAGTAAACACCTGTCACAAACTCATGCTCTTTCAGATGAACACTTAATCGTTGCAACAGATCCGGTTGAAATACCATGTCGGAATCCAACCACAGTACCGCATCATATCCGTCTTTCACCGCCTTTTCCGCAAGGATGTTCCGAGCATCATAGATAAGGCTTGAAACCGCAAATGCAACTTCACAGTCCGGTTTTGGCATCTGTAACAGTGACTGCACGAACGGAGTATCGATTTTGTCCATGCAAGGAATTGCAATCATTGTCTTCATATTTTCCTCACTTTTCTTTCCCAAAGTACCGCATCACACGCTTCCGGCATGCTTGGTAGCTTCTGTATCCGTACACTTTCAGATTCGTTTTCTGCCAGTCCAGTCCTTTAAGATAATGCCAGTGAATGATTGCTCTTAACTCTGCATCTTCGACAGTATCCAACCAGTCCAGGATCGCTTCCAGTCTGTCTGCCACTTCCGAGCGTTTTTTCTCGATACGTTCATCCAGTTTCTCCAATTTTCTCAATGCTGCCGATGTCGGATCAGAAACGCTGTTCCCACGCTGCCCTATGACCTCTCTCCCATTCGGAGAAGCTACCGGAAAATAAGTCCAGTGCCGTTCTTCGACAAGTGCTTCCAGTTCCGATGATAAGCCTTTGAAATTTTCAAGATCAGCCAGTGTAATATCCATCGGCGTGTACTCCCCTTTTGAAAGATTTCCGCTTGTACATTTCCGGCACTTCGATATGATGCCTTCGGCAAGTCCTGCGGAGAAGAGCCTTCCCCTTCTCTGTCAGTTCCTGCGTATCTCTGATGTGCATTGCGTTATGCGTTTCTCTCGACAGCGAGATCAGATTCCATGGTTCAAGCGCATACTGCGGAAACTGGTCTTTCGGGAAAATATGATGCACAACTTTTGCTTCAATGATGACTCCGTACCTGGCTCGTTCCTGGTCGATGTATTTGTCTCGTCTCAGCACACGCTCTCTCATACGTTGCCACTTTGTACTCCAGTACCAAGGATCTTTATTTTCTATCATAGGTCTCCACAATTTTGATGGCATAATTATACGCAGTTTTGAAGATTTGTGAATCGGATGGATTTCTTTCTTTTTCAGCATTTTCTTTCAACATTCGGACAACATCTTCCTTGTTCCATTCGGACACCGCTTCCAGGTTGGAGATGATTTCATCAAAAGCAATGCGCTCCACTACTTTTGATCTTGAACACTGGCAGTGAGTACGTTTATCTTTAATTTCTATCAGCATTTTTATTACATCATTTTTCATGTTTTCCACCTAAAAATGGCAGATCATCGGGAGGTCTACGAAGTCTGCCATTTATAGTTTAGAGTAATTTTTTTGAACAAATTTTACTGTTACTCATCAAACAAAGATAACTGTTCTGCTTCTTTTATGAGTCTGCTGTTTGGTCTGTATTTTCGCAACATTTCCTGCCGCATTGGCTCGTAGCGCAACCGCCACTCTCTCTCTCTCTCTCATAGGCTTCGTCAAACGGAAGCACTACATTCTGAGCGATGTACACATCTTTCAGCCAGTGCATGGTTGCCTTGTATCTGTTCGGCTCATGGCAATATAGATATCTCAAATCGTTATCTACATCCTTTGCGAACGGACATGCCATGCATCCTGTTCTAGTGAAATTGAATTTTGTATACGCATCCGACAATGGCATATTATATCTTGCGATAAACTCTTCTACATCATCGTCAGACCAGTCTATGATAGGAGCTTTTTGAATTATTCCGTTTTTCACCCATGTGCATAACTTGCCACCACTCCTCAACCTCACATTGGCAGCAGACTCTCTTGCACCGCCTTCTGACAGCCTAACGCCTTGCATGTTTCCGAGCATACCGTTCTCTTTTGCGTAACGTTCAAACGGCTTCTTTTTCATCCAGTCACAGCATCTGTTGCTTGGTGTTATAGGGAAATCATCGTGAAGCATATGCATGTCAGAATCACCAAGTTTGTGTTTCGCCGACAGCTTTCCTGTTCCGCTCATGCCGAGGAGGAGGAGGAGGAGGAGTTTCTCTGTTCTTTTTCCGCAATGATACTGATGAAGATCCTTCGCCTTCATTTTTGACTTTATTGGCTTTCCCTCATGCTCTATCACCCAGGGGAACGGTTTTACCGGACGAATGACCTCGACATTCGGATAATAGTTCTCCTTCACCCATTTAACGAAATCATACGTTATCCCTAATTCTATCCCTGTGTTGCTGAATACCGCAGGTATTACCCCTTCCGGTATCGTGTATATTTCCTCGCACATCTTTACCAACGCAAGAAGGACTGTGCTATCCTTACCACCGCTGAAAGAGATATAACACTTGCCTTTCGTTTCGTAATACAACTCTTCGATTCTGTGGCAAGCATCCCTCACCTTATCATCTAACATTTCACCTCATTTTGTTATCCACTCAGAATACCTGTCACACACAAGCGGATTGAAGCAATGTTCAGCTTCGCAAGTCTTGCATGGACAGCCTTCCTGCCGTCTGCATGTCGGCATGTTGCCGAAACTCGCCCAAGAAACAGGAATTCCATAAAAAGCATCCTCATGCTCGTTGTATTCCCTTGTCAATTTTGCTCTGAAGCAGTTATTCGGACAATCCGGCTGCCAGTCAGCACAATGGCATAAATCTTCGTGTTCAAATTCCATATTTTTCCGCCTCATACTTTGCGAACAAATCAGCCGCAATCTTTTTTGCGTGGTCTTCGTCTCTAGCAATCACATTAACTCCTTTACTGTCATCGCCATACTCCATCACAATGTTCCGCTTATTGTATAACGCTTCAACATCATAGTTTTCACGGCATGCCTGTAAATGCGCACCATATTTGTTGACATGATAGATACCGCCGATTCTTACAATATCGCTCCATGTATCTGTCTCATATTCTTCAATTCGTGATTCGTCATAGCGATCGCTTGTGTGTTTTCGTATTTTTTCGGCTGTTTCATAATCGATGGCTACTCCGCAGATGTGATAATCAGAGTAGATGCCATTTGTAATTACATATATCTTCATTCTTCACTCCAATAATTCTTTTTGTGGTTTGAATCCAGTAACACCGTGCCGTCTTCCATGTCAGCAACATCTGTCACCTCATATGCTCCGTTTATGAACGTGTCTGTGTTCAGAAAGATGACTTTGCTGTCTTCCGGCATTTTCTTAAGTTTGTTTATCAGCTGCTTTACCTTCATGTACAATTACCACCTCATCCACAGATGCTCGATAGGAATAAATTCTGCCTGTTCGTAAATACACTTTCTTAGGCTTTCAAGTGCGCTTATAGCACCATCAATATCTCCCCACCCATTAGGCGGACTATATTTGTTGTACTTTTTTCTGTGTATCCGAAGTTCTCTTATGCCACGTTCAATATAATCAATGACCTCACTGCACGGATAATACTTGCTCTGTTTATAATCCCAATCCATACATGCTCTGAACATGTCTCCGAGATTATATGTAGGATTTGCATATTCCGGTTCTGCGATCATTGCAAAGATGTCCGTGCCGTCAACTTTTACGGCAATTTCAAGGTCATAACTCATTCTTCTTTCCTTTCTCCATTTCCACAATACCAGTCATCTTCCGGCATCCAGTTATACCACCCATCATCACACTGGCATGGGCATTTCCAATCCGGAAATTCAAGATTGAATCCTTGTGTTCCTTCTCCGATTTGCTTTGGTCTGTGCTTGCAGTCTTTGCAACGGATCAGTTCATCTACAAACTCAATAATCGGCTTGTTGTCATCTCTGGAAAATCCATTGATCCTCGCAATCTTCTCTACCATTCCGTCCATCTCATTAATCTTTACTTTCCTCAAAAGTCAGATCGATTTTCGTTCGGTAAACATTTGTAAGGCTATCTGACAGTGACTTAACAAACATATCGACCAGTTTGCTCCGTGTCTGCGATTTCATTAACTCTTTACGCACAGCTTCTCTTAAAAGCGGTTTCTGTTCTTCGACCATCTTTGCCACTTCTTCACGAACCATTTCAATAATATGCTTCCGTACTACCCATTCTAGCCGTGAACATGTCTTTTCTGAACTGTACCCTCTAGGCTTGCTCCCATCTTCGACAAGCACACGTTCTGACAACATAGACTTCACAAATTCATGTACAATCTGATCCTTCATTTCCATGCTTGAAGCAATTCCAGCAATAATAGCTTCTTTCGCTGCTTCTGCAATTAAGTCATTGTCAACACTGAGATTTAATCCCATTAAATTTTTTGTTTCGCTCATTTCATTTCCTCTCTGCCCACAATGTGTAGACGATGTAGTCGAGTGCGTTCCTTATTGCATCTGAGTTTGACGGATTTTCCGCTTGTGCGGTCAACCACTTAATCGGAATCGCTTCGACTGTCGGAGCGCACTCTATCTCGCTTTCAGCACGTTCAATTCCGCATGTATAGCCATACTCCCAATCAGTCAGTGGATTCCCTAGTGTCGCTTTTCTGATTTCGCAAGATTCAAGGATTTTGTATACCGCATCCCCATTAATCAGCCTTATCATTCTTCTTTCCTCTTTGCTCTACTGCAAAAGTCATCGGGATTCGGTTCGTTGATAACTGACTGATAATATATCTGTCCGTCATTATCCAATTCGTGCCAACAGTCACCGTCTCTGTAATATTTGCAGTCCTTGCATCTGACTAACGGCTGTCCGTAGAAATAACACAAACGCTCATACACTTCTTTCGGTATAATCCACTCTTCCACAGTCATTCTTCTTTCTTTCCGCCCTACTGCAATAATCATCTTCATGCACAACATTATGTGCTGTTGAATACGGTTCATCACACATGTCAATTTCCCATCTGTAATATATGCAGTCCTTGCATCGAATCAATTCCCACAGATATCCCTGTGATTCCGCAGACATCTTTGTTTCGTCATCAAGGAAATCATCGTCAATAATGTATTCAGTCCTTGTCATGTCTTTCCCCTCTTGAACAGTAATCATTCGGCTCACACAGCATCATCACAAGCCTGTTTTGGCATCTCCACACAGTTCCTGTGAAACGTAGGAACTTGCAATCACGGCATCTTATTAGCCTGTCACCGTCACGCACATTCCCCACGAACAGTTCGTCACCGCCCTTCAGATCGTCATCAAGGCTGATTATCCATTCTGTCTGTGTCATTCTTTCCTCTCTGCCTTTAGCCACATAATGAATTTTCCATAGCATTCTCCACACAAATCAACACTATTTCCAAGTTCTCCAATTTCCCAAAACCTTTTTCGCAATTCATATGTGTGGCGGGCATGTTGATAAATCGGTTTTCCGCATACATCACAGACCCTTGTGCTTACTTTCATTCTTCTTTCCTCTCTTCCAGTTCCACAGGCACGATCTCGTATTCCTTTCCACACCGTCTGCATATATATTCTGCTTTTGCTGACTCAAAATCCTCAAATATCATCGCCCTATCTTCTGATGTTCTCTGTCTAACAGGATGGTATCTGTAGTCAGTTCCATATAGCCATTTCTTTGTGCGCTTGTTTCTTATTGCGTACATTTTTCGCCTTCCATATTCGCTCCACAGCTAGGACAATATCTGAACAGTTCGTAATCATATCCAATCATGTGCCAACCGCATTCTGAACATCGCCACGCACTGACATCGGTATAATCGGCATAGTAGCCTTCATCAATCCATTTCCCATGTCTGACTGGTTCGGCATCGACTGTCGGCTGTTGGTCAATAATTGTCTTGAACATATCTGCAAATAGGGTCTTGCCGTTTCCTCTTCCACCTTTATAAACAGCAAACTTGTCCGCATCAATCAGTCTCATTCTTCTTTCCTTTCTCCGTGCTTTTTCTTTATCCTGTCGACTACCATCTGACCAACCTCTGTGTCCTCAAATATTCCCCAACAAGCAACAAGCGCAAACATACCGAAGGCGAACAGAAGCACAACAACGGAAATATATAAAACTGTTTTCATTCTTCCTTCCTCTCAAACGCTTTACACGCTTTTGCGGATGGAGCATGCCACCTGGCAGTCTCTGTTCTCCATTTTTTGTTTGGATTCACGCATTCTCTGCCGATGGACTTCGTATTTTCGGACAACCACTTGCAGTCCTTGCATTTGTCATAATCTGCGATGCTTTTTTCGTTCTCTATCAACTGAACGAAATATTTTTCCCAACACTGGACACATTCTTCCTGTGTTGCTTCGCACAACTGAGTTCCGGTCTCGCAGACGGACAAATTGCACTCCCCCTGGGCAAGATATTCACATGCTCTCTCAAAATGCTTCCGATAATCCATGTCTATCTCCTGCTTGCTTCCATGAGAGCAATCAGCATGACTCCGAAGAATGCTCCTGCCGTGAAAATCATCATTCCGAGGAAAATCCTCATTAACCAGTCAAATACCATCAATTTTCTCCATCAATCCTTTGGATTTGTACAAACTTCTTGCGATCCTGGCTGCTGCCTTTTCAATAATCTGTTCTTTATGCTCATCCAGGTACTGCTTGGTGTAGTGTTCGATTTTTCTGTCAAGTACGCTCCAGTCACGATCCTTCCTATTGGTGTAATAGTTATTGAACGTTGGAGCAATTCTGTCTAGAATTGCTTCTTTGATAATTTCATCGATCCTTTTTTCAAGTGCTTCTTCCGATATTTTCGTAATCCGGCTGTCATCGAAGTCGAAGGCGATGCTGACAACGTGTTGCATGTGTTCTCCTCTCTTTTCACTCTTTTCGTGGCACACTCATGGCAGAAACATTCATCTCTGATCCATTCTTTCAAATAATCATTGGTAATATCTCTGCCACAGCATGCACAGATGATCCTATTCATCTCGACCGCCTTTCCAGTACACTCTGCCTATGGTGTCCTTCATGTACTGCATGTGGCGATAGTCTCTTTCTTTGATCCGGTACTCGTTGTACCGTTGGCAGCTCCCGTGGCACGTTTGTGTACGCTCCTGGCAGCCCTTACATGGGCAAATGTACTTACAAGGCATTATTGTTCTGTTCATTGCCATTTAATCCCTCAAAATAATTGTGACTGAACATTATTTGTTCTTTTCTTACAGATATCAATATATTTAGGATTAAGTTCAATTCCGATATAGTCTCTGCCGAGCCTGTCTGCAACTCTTCCTGTTGTTCCACTGCCGAAAAACGGATCTAGTACAACACCGCCTAACCTGCATCCTGCCAAAATGCACGGTTCTACAAGTTTTTCGGGATATGTCGCAAAATGAGCTTCTTTTGTTGGCTGCAAAGGTATATTCCAAACATCACGTTTATTTCGGAAATCATTTATTGTCACAAATGACTGTTGCGCTTTTGTGTTTTCTACTCCACCATCAGTTCTCTTGCCTTCATAAGCAATTCTTCCAGACCCGTTTCGATTATCGTCTTTAAACTTTGCTTCCTCTTGTATCGCTTCGTGGTCAAAATAATATTTATTGCTTTTGGACAGAAGGAATATGTACTCATGCGATTTTGTGCATCTATCCTTCACACTTTCCGGCATTGGATTTGGCTTTGCCCAAATGATATCTTGGCGAAGATACCACCCATCTTCTCTGAGAGCAAATGCAAGCATCCATGGTATTCCAATAAGGTCTTTCGGCTTTGCATTTCCATCATTACGTTTTGGAATTGTTCCAACAACTGTTCCTTTGCTTGACCAGTTGATAGACCCTTTTTTTACATTTGGTGTTCCATCTGCATTTCTGCCATTTCCGCTTCCTGCATAACTGTCTGCTATGTTTAGCCAAAGTGTTCCATCACTTTTTAAAACTCTTTTTACTTCGTGAAATACATCAACAAGTTTAGATATATATATATATGGCGATTCTTCCAACCCGATCTGCCTATCACCTGTTCCATAATCCCTCAAACCATAATACGGTGGCGAAGTGACACAACAGTCTACAGATTCACTAGGCAGTGTTTTTAAGACTTCCAAAGCATCCCCACATATGATTTTCCGTGAATCTTCCATTATTTTTCCCTTTCATTCAAACAGCCGTCTCACATCAGACACCCCTCACGGCATCGTTAAACGCCCTTCTCGCCGCTTCTTTTCCTTCCTTGAATCCTCGTTCATACTCATCTTTCATCAAGCGGTAGACGATAGCAGATGCTTCCTCAAAGGTCTTCGGTTCAGACACAGATGCCTTCTTCGTTGCAACCCAAGCATTCAGCTTAGATTCGGAGATGGAGTAGTGGAATCCATACTTCGTATGGTCAGAAATCTGACTTGCTTCCAGTTCCCTTTTACGGCATGCATTATTGATTACCGCCACAGAGAAGCGTGTCTTCTCTGCTGCCTGTTTGACGGTGTACCATTTTTCTTTCATTTCATCCATGATTTCATCTCCCTAGAATGGCAAATCAGATGCATCAATATCCAGTCCACTCCACTCCTGGTCGGCAGTATTTGTTCTCATCTGCTGTGGCTGTCTCTGAATCTCCGCCTGTGCCTGTGGTTGTGAATACTCAACCTGTTCATAGTCGATTGCCGTAACTTTGTTGGCGATGACATCGGTGGTGTACACCTTCCTGCCATCCTTCTCATACGATCCAGTCTGAATCCTGCCCTCCACAATGGCTCTTTTCCCTTTGCGGAGATATCTTTCAGCAAATTCTGCTGTCTTGTCGAACGCTACGCAGTTGATGAAGTCAGATGTCTCTTTGTCTCTCTTTACTGCGAGTGTGAATCTTGCTACCTTCTTCTGCCCCATTCGGACATCCGGCTCTTTTGTGAGCCTTCCCATGATCTGAACGTTGTTCATTTTTCCTCTCCTATCATCAGATGCTCTCCGTAGGAAATCACATTTTGCGAAATCGTACCTGCAAGCATCTTTTCCTTGTGCTGTGATTCGATGTTTCTGTATTCTTTGAGAAATCTTGGTTTTTCAAACTGAAGCACATCTGCTGTGTTCATGTCAGCATGTTGAATCATATCCGAGATACTGAACGCCCTTCTGACTTCTTCCGGAAGTTCCTTGTATCTAGGCTCAATCTCTGATGCGGAACGTGTTCCGAGATTACACCAAAATTTTCTTGCTATGTTCCATACTTCTTCAGCCGACATAATGTGAACGCCTGTCAGTTCAAGCATCTTCTCTCTGATTTGACCGATGTTTGGTGCAAAATTCGTTGTATTTGTCTGAACGAGATCCTTTACCGCAGACCATACCAGTTTAGGGTCTTCATCCTGGAATGTTTCTGCCCATACACTCAACACCATCCTGCTGCCTTCAGCACTATGATGTACAAATGATTGAGGATAATATTCTTTCAGAAATACAAGCACTTGTCTTACTTCTTCCTGTGTCAAAATGCCCACTCTCCTTGTTCCGGTTTTTTCTTTTCTTGTTCTCTACGATCCCAATTTCGTATGGTTGCTTTCCAGTCCTTCATTTTTCCTTTTCCACCGATAGTCCATCCATTTGCTTCGTAGTAATCAAAGAACACCTCCGGTTTGACGATGAACATATTCTCGTTGATGTACTCCGTAACTTCTTCCAAGGTCGGTTTTACAAAGTTTTTTCTTTTTTGTTTTTTTTCTTCACCATATATATTCGTATTACGAATAGGATTCGGATTGGATTCGGATTGAATTGGATTGGATTGGATTACGGCAACATCTGCTTGCATCTGCTTGCAAATGATTTCAGATGAATTCATTTCCTCTCCAGGTACTGGATATTTGCTCCGTTTCGCACGAATTGTCTGATGATGTTCCCATGTCGGAAGGTACAGATATGGCTTGCCTTCCACTTCATACATTCGTACAAGACCAACCTCTGACAATCTCTGCAATGCATGGCTGACTTCTTCCATCGTCAACGCTTCTTTGAGAGGGAACAGCCTGTTTTTGACAACCGCTGTTCTCCCATCAAACCTGCCATAGTCATCGCAACTGACCATCAACCGATAGAACAGGACTTCTTCAAACCAGCCCAATTTGTCGATGGAATCGCTTGTACAAACGCTTTCTTTAATTATTCTGTTTGGCATTTCCATGTCCTTCAGCCATTCAGCGAGTACCTTGCAACTCTCGCTTTACCACCGAATCTCTTCCGCACGGTAATCATTTCCTTTTTGATGTCATGACCTTCTGCTCTCAGATCGGAGATTCTAGCTGCCAATCTTGTGCATCCAAGGCTGTTGGTTGCTTGCAACTGTGTGATTCCACCGTTACTTTTCATGTACTTCAGAATTTCTTCTTTCTGACTCATTTAGTACCTCTCTCCAATACTCTGTATCTATGCCGATTGCTTCCGCTCTTTCGATTGCCTTGTCAATCAGCCTTCCCATTTCTTCTGTGTTCATCTTGCTACTGCCATAGAAGCACTTGAACACTGACATCTGCTGTCCGTTATAGTTCCGTGAATCTACCGTCTTTACCACACGGAAGACCTTTTTCAGTCCTGCTTCCGTTTCCGGTAATCCCATCAGATATTCACATTTGATTCCTGCCTGTTCTACCAACTGGCAATAGAGATCAATGTCTCCTGCCTTGTTGCCGTCTTCCTTCATGCATATCTGCCCTAACAACTCCCACAGATACGCATTCTGCTGCCCTGTTCGCTTCTTTGATGGCTTGGTGATAGAGAGTTCATAATCTCCCATCTTCAACGCATCAAGCCATGCCAGTGCGTTCCTGGAGCATTTGAAGGCAAGCACAGCTTCGCCAGTAAACTCACGGAAACTTGTTTTTAATTCTCTCGCCGATATTTTCATAGATAGTTCCTGTGGAAGAGACGGATGAACATTGACCTTGGATGCTCCAGTTCAAACATCTGCTGACATTTCTGTTTCAGCGATCTCGACCACTCCTGCCCCTGTTTCGTTCCGTGCAGGTTCATGTGTACATCGTGTTCAAGCCACACCCATAAGCCAAATTCTTCTGACCGCTTCCGTGCCTGTGGCGTTCCACCGAAAACATGGTGGAAATCGCAGTGGCAATGCCGACCGGACAGAAAGCAGACTTCCTCTCCATCCGGTACATCGCCTTGCAACACAGAAGGTATGTTTGTATATCTGTACTTCTTCACTTCTTCGCCTTCACAACAGCCTTCATGACTTCAAGCACACGCTTGAGACTGTCATAGTCAAGTTTTCCAGGGTCTACCGTTGTGACATCAGCCTTCATGCAGATGAAGTCAGAGACTTCCTTGTCACGGATATCCATGCCCTTGGTGAACATTTCATTTCTTGTCTTGTTGAATTCCTCAAGGATCTGCGGAAGGTCATCATAGTTTGTCACTGGCTTTGGCTTTTCGCCTTTTGAAGAATATTCTTCTGATGCATCTCTGTCGGGATCATCGCCTGTGCTGATCTTGTATGCTGACATCAGACAATACTTTCCGGCATAGGTATCAGCCTTGCCAGGTGACTTGTCTCCGCTGTCAATGCCGTCTCCATACCCAACGATGTCGATGTATTCTTCCGGTTTCTCAACATTCACGAATCTGTATGTGACTCTTTCACGGATGTAGAAATTCTTCTTTACTCCCTGTTTTGTGGTTGTCTCCAAGAAGGACTGCTCAATCAGATCCTTCTCAATGGGATATGAATACACGCCATACTTTGCTTCAAGCGGCTTTACCGCATCCTTCACATCACGCTCTGAGACAGCTTTGTACGATCCGCTATTGTAACCAGTAGACACGTTCAGATTCTTTGCTACTGTAGGGATCTCTGTCTGAATGTGAAGCATCTTTTCATAGATGTTCATGGGTTTCTTTGCAACAGTCATCTTTTCACTCATTGCCAATCACCTTCTTATATGTGATACGGACATAATCGTCCTTGGTCAGCTGCCGAGCGTACTTTTCATACACGCCATCACGCTTCATGGCTTCTTCATCGAAGTATGTATAAGGCGATCCTTTGATTGTTGTTGCTGTCATGTAACGGCATGTGAACTTGTCCACTCCGTGCTTCAGCATTGCCTTTTTGAGCGGTGCTTCGATTGCTTTCTTGTCCTCTTCCAGGTTCTTAATCATTGTGTTGTACTGTCTTACTTTGAAGAACAGTTCCTCGACCTGTGCAGGAAGACGGATTTCGTTTCCGTCAAACGAGACTTCATATTTGTCCGGCATTATTCATTTCCTTTCTTTGTGATGTAGTTGCAGTAGTAGGACTTGAGATCCTTTGTTTCATGCGAAACATCAGCAACACGGCTGTCAACATCCTTGATGAACTTGAACAGTTCTTCCATGATGTTCACGTTGATGTCCTGTGCCTTTTTGATTTCTTCATCTCTAGCACTCAGTGCTTCGCCCATTTCGGCAGTTGCCTGTGCGATATCTTTTGTCCGGTTAACGAGTTCATTATGCTTCTTAACCAGTTTTTCAAATCTCATCTCAAGTGAGACACAGACGATGGCTTCCAGTGCCACGATTATTGCAAGTGCAATCATCTTTCTACTCCCCTTTCGTAATAGTCCTTTGCATCAAGCAGCTTATCCAAGGAATCAGCGATTCCTTCCCATACATCGGGATCGCTGTCTCCGATGTAGTTCATTAGTTCTGACATCCGGTAAGCAATGTCTTCAAACATATCCAGAGCAGTTTTCATAACAGATCAATCCCCATGATTTCCATCGCCATGATGATGTAGATTGCGACACACAGCAGTGCCAACAGCCAAGACTTAATTACATCTTTCATTTTTAGTTTTTCTCCTATAAACTAGGGGTGAACATTTTATGTTCGCCCAATATGAGTGCGGAGACTGGCAGGTCTGCTACCGTACTCTTTTTTCGATTTCCGCATTGCGGATGATCCTGCTCTCATCAATGTTGAACAGTTTTGTAAACAGGTCTGTCGGAATTCCAAACCACGGACTGTCGGGATATTCCTCTTCATACCATTTGCGAAACTCATCGGCGTACTGCCTTGCTTTTGCATGACCTACTTCTAAGAGAATGCAGATATCATGCAGTGTCATCTTTGGTCTGAGCAGAACTTCCAGTTTTTCTGCATTTGTACTCATGCAATAACACCTGCAATGTGATATCTTCCGTATCCGCTTGACCGTCCGCTGCCGATACCACCACCGAAACCTGCAAGTCCGATAATCTGAACGATCTGTTCAAGAGAGTATGCCCCACCGTCTACCCACTGAACGGTGAACGTTGCTTTCCATCCAGTGAATCTGTTCAGTCTTGCGAGGACAGGAGCGCCACGTTTCGGAGACATCAGTTTTTCATCAATGTAATGCTCTGTGAATGTGATAGGCACAAGTCCACCAGGGGCGATGATGTTCACGCTGTTCTTAAACTTCGTTGCATATTTGTCCAGTTCGTTTCTGACGATTGCTTCACCGAAGGACTTTGCCAGTCCGAATGTTGTAATGCACGGAGCGTTATGCTGAAGGGCATCCTTCATAGACTCTTCTGTGAAGACCTTTGGATCTCCGTCTCTCCAGTGAATGGCAGTGATTACTTCTTCCCACGGATTCGGTTCTTCGACTGTCTTTGCCTTTCCTTTGCGAACATCTGTCAGTGTGCGGCGGTTGATTGCGTTCATCTGATTGAGGACGAGGTCTGAGTCACCTTCGATAGTGATCTCTGCTGTGTTGATACGGATGGGTTTTACTGTGATTTCCTTTGTGTTTGCCATGTTATTTTTCCTTTCTATGTTGGCTCTTGGCTCATCAGCTTGGAGCGATGCATTGTGCTGCGGTGTCATGTTTTGCCGTTTAGTGTTTTGTTTTGTTCTAAATAGTTCTCTTCTTTGCTACTCTTTTGCACACGTTCGATGCAATGCACCGATTCAAACTGATGAGATGTTGTATGGTGTTTTGTTCTTTTCTTCGCTTGGTTTTACTGAAGTAGACTGTCCTACCTTTTTATCAACTGTTCTTTTTTATCGTCAGCACGGATATCTCTGCTGAGATATTTTGTTATGTAGTGTTCTTTCTTGTTATGTCCTGTTTTGTGCTTAAACTATCTTTTCCTACCCCAACAGGGATATCTATGCTGACGATCTGTGTTCCCTTTAGTTGATGAATCTGTCGATTTCCTTGATTACTTCCTGGAGTTCAACAATCATCTTGTACCGTTTCTTGAAAGCGAATAATTCTGCCTTCGCCTGTTTCAGCAACCTGGAATATTCATCTTCATTCCTTACTGTGAGGACAACCGGAGCGTATGCTTCTTTTGCGTTGTCATGCTGAATCAGTCTGTACGGAGCAAGTTCCTTGTCTTCCGATTCGACAACCACTGACAGTGGGCAACAAATCTGTCTTGCGGTATACAGTCTCCATTTTTCGGCGGCGATCGTGTCATCCCAAATGAAGCACTTGTGGAGTTCTGTGTTCTCGTCTCTTGCGAGGTCGAGAATCTGCTGTGGTGTGTACTCTTCTCCGAGTGTTTGGATCTCCCGATAAACTGTTTCTGGATTGGCTTTAAAGCCTGTTCCTTTCCATGTGAATTTCATTCTTCCCTTTCTGTGGTTATCGGCTTGAATCGATGTGCCGTTCTGTCATGCTTTTTTTTATGTTGTTTTTTTTCGTTTTGTTTGCATTTGCACTATGATGTATTTCGGCAGTCAAAAATGACACACCGAATCAAGCCGACAACCATTTAACCATTTGTTAATCGTGAGGGTAAAAAAATTAATGCTCGATGTTCTCTGCTGGAATACCTGTCAGTTTTGACAGTTTCACGATGTCATCGGCAGTCATTTTCACCCTTCCGGCAGACACGTTTTTCAGATGATCTAAACTAATGTCTGCTTTTTCCGCAAGACCTTCGATGCTTGTCTTCATATAAGCTGCAAGCATTCTTACTGAGAATTTGATATCCTTCATTTCTACTCCTTTCTGTTTAACCTCTCGTTAACTGTACTCATAATAATTAACATTTCGTTAAATGTCAACACCAAAAACGCAAAAATTATAAAAAAGGTGCTATTCTTAAATTAACAGAGAGGTAACCGTATGAAAGACTATAACAAAGCAATAGGCAGATGGCTTGCTTTAAAACGTGAAGAAAAAGGCTTAAAACAGTCTGATGTCGGTAAAGCACTTGGTGTTTCAAATGTCGCTGTTCATTATTGGGAAACAGGATCGAGGGGCATCAACGCAGATACAATGCTTCTTTACTGTGACTTTCTTGGGGTAGATCCTCAACAATTAGTAAATGATGTTACAAAGAGAAAAGGCCACCCCGCCCAAGTGGTCTCTTCTCCAACAAATAGAAAGGAAATAATGCCCAGCGCAGTGCTTATGAGGGGAGATAATGGACAATATGACAATTAGCACTGATAGGTGGCAATATTATAATCACGGTGAAATACAATGGCAACATACAAAGACAAAAAAACAGGAAAATGGAAAACCCAATTTAATGTCCGTGGTCAAGACGGAAATCTACACAAGACCACCAAGCGTGGATTCGATACAAAGGATGCAGCTATCCGGTATGAGATGACCCACAAGCACAACTCCTCGCTATCGGGATCAGATACATTCTTCGCCATGTTTGAATCCATGACAGCAAACTGCAACGCTTCCGAGGTGACATCGGCACAGCGCAGGACACGCATAAACCACTACTGTAAAGCGATTAAGGATCGACCGATACAATCCCTATCCAAGGCAGACTTCGCTTCCTGGCGAGAATCTCTGCTGTCCTATGACCTGTCAACGCAGACTCGCAACGATATCATCAATCTCATCAAACAGATAGGCAAACATGCATGGGAACACTATGACATACCGGACAACACGAAGTTGCTGAAACCGTTCAAAAAGGATCTCTCTGAATACAAAGAAATGACCATCCTCACCTTCGACCAGTTCCAGGCTTTGCTTGCTGCCGAAGACAACGAACTGATCCGCACCTTCTTCCAAACTCTCTATCTGAGTGGAGCGAGAAAAGGCGAGTGCAGAGCATTGCTGAAATCCGACTACAATCCGGTCACCAAATCCATCTATGTCGGCAAGGCAATGAGGAGAGACGAGGACAGTCTGAAGACTACCAAGACCGGAAACACACGATGGATACCGCTCGACAATGACACGGCTGAGAAACTGTCTGCGCTTGCTCAGAAACCTGGAAAATATCTCTTTGGGGATTTCCTTCCTCTTCCAAACGAAACGCTCAGAAGGCACTTCC
>JAEEGL012562591.1_pt1 | contig 26653 bp, 23 predicted proteins | sample 9134231 | NCBI WGS metagenome assembly JAEEGL01 (sample SAMN16246548, study PRJNA631951) | gut metagenome | biome: gut microbiome; feature: rumen; material: fiber-attached | host: Bos | place: Iran: Karaj | collected 2018-10 | reverse complement strand
TGTTGAATTGAGAACGGTCAATCTTCTTGACAAAGGTGCCGTTGATGGCATTGAAACAGATTTCGACTATATTTATCATTTGGCGGCGATTATTGGCGTTCAAAATGTGCTGAATCATTCATATGATGTTTTGGTTAATAACGTAATCCTTACTATTAATGCAATTGAAATTGCAAAGAAGCAAAAGCACTTAAAGCGATTACTGTTTGCTTCTACAAGTGAGGTGTATGCAGGGACGCTAAGCTATCATGGATTAGAGTTCCCAACAGTAGAAGAAACACCCCTTACCGTTTCGGATTTAAAGCATAACAGGACATCATATATGTTATCTAAAATATACGGGGAAGCGCTACTGAGGCAAAGTTCTGTGCCGTATACTATTTTTAGACCACATAATTTCTACGGACCCAGAATGGGAATGTCGCATGTTATCCCTGAGCTACTTAGGAAAGCATATAATGACGAGAACGATGGTAAATTACAAGTCTTTTCCGCATCGCATAAAAGGACATTTTGCTATATTAAAGACGCTATAGAGCTTATTACCAGACTTGCAGCTTGCGACAAGGCAGAAGGCGAAGAATTCAACATAGGCAATGAGAAACCTGAAGTCACAATGAAAGAAGTAGGTGAAATAGTAATTGAAATTGTAGGGAGAAAACTGGAGATAGAGGCTCTTGCTCCATCGCCGGGCTCTCCTGAACGCCGATGCCCTTCGATGAAGAAGACAATAAGCTATACAAACTATGAACCGCAGATATCGCTTTCTGACGGAATAAAAATGACATTTGACTGGTATAGAAGCAACATTTTTGAAGGCAATGAGGTTTGCGAAAAATAAACAACGAGGTGGTGATTAAATGATTCCAATGGCGATACCAAACCTGACCGGTAATGAAAGACAGTATTTAAATAATTGTATAGACACTACTTTTGTGTCATCAGTAGGAGAATATGTTAATCGCTTTGAGGATATGGTTGCGACGTCAACAGGCAGTAAAGAAGCAGTGGCCACATCTTGTGGCACTACCGGTCTCCACGCTGCATTGACGGCTGCGGGGGTTAATTATAATGAATTGGTAATTATACCATCCTTTACTTTTATTGCAACAGCAAACGCAATACATCATTGTGGCGCAGCGCCATGGCTAATGGAGGTTAATGAAGCCGATTGGTGTCTGAAACCGGATTTGGTTAAAGCCGAACTTGGAAAGCAATGTGAAAGAGCAAAGGATGGAAGTTTAATCCATAAAACAACTGGGAAGCGAGTTGCAGCCATTATGCCTGTCTACACTCTTGGTGCTATTCCGGACATGGATGCTTTTAACGAAATTGCTAAAGAGTATGGACTACCGCTTATTGCAGATGCAGCGTGTGCAATAGGAGCCACCCATAGAGGGAAAGAATTCGGGAGTTTAGCGGATTTGAGCGTTTTGTCCTTTAACGGGAATAAAACCGTTACCTGCGGTGGCGGTGGGGCAATTGTTGGGGAAAATGACAAAATGCTTCAACATGTTCGGCATCTCACCACTACAGCACGTGTATGGCCCGATTATGACTTTGATGAAGCCGGATTCAACTACAGGATGACGAATTTACAAGCCGCTGTAGGAGTAGCTCAAATGGAGAGATTGACGGGATTTATCAATATCAAAAGAAAAGTTAGAGAGTATTATAACAATACTTTTTCCGAGTTGTCTTCAAAGGGCATAAGTGTATTCCCTACTCCGGAAGGAGCATCCTGTTGGTTTTCGGGCATAGTTATGCCAATTGGCAGTACCTTGGAGGATTCTAAAAGGGTATGCGCAAAGCTCAAAGAAGTAGGAATAGAAGCTCGGCCGTTTTGGAAGCCTATTCATCTGCAGCAGCCTTATGCAGGTTGCCCAAAGACAGATATGCCTTACACTGATTCGTTATGGCAAAGGATTATTACGCTACCTTGTAGTACGAGTATTTCTGAAGAGGAGTTAGCTTTTATTGATAGAGCGGTTAAAGAAATCTTGTCATAATAAAAGTGCATGTTGTTAATTTAAAACCCGATTTGCTTGTTCAAATCGGGTTCTTTACTATTTTTTTAGGTGTGCCATAAATTTTTCTTTATTATCTTTTGCGGTTGTGGTAGGCCTTCCAAGATCTTCCCTTGCTCCAATCGCGCATTTGACTTCAATAAGGCAAAGCTCATCTAATTCTTTGGCCGCTTTTAAGGCAGAATCCAAGTCATCAAAATTATCAACGCTTATCGCTCTTGCGTAACCACAAGCTTTTGCCAAGGAAACAAGATCTATTTTATTCATAACTGTTGGCTGTCCGCCCACTGTTTCATGTGCACCGTTGTTAATAATTACATGCACGACATTTTTGGGGCCATTTGAGCCAAGAACGGCCAAAGAACCCATATGCATCAGTGCAGCGCCGTCACCGTCAATAATCCAAAGCTTTTTCTCCGGCTTTTGAAGGGCGATCCCCAAAGCAATGGAGGAACTGTGACCCATAGAGCCTACAGTTAGGAAATCATAACCATGAGGTTGATTATTTGCTTCACGTATTTCGAAAAGCTCGCGACTCGCTTTACCTGTTGTGGACACTATCGAATCATCTCCTGTGAATAGAGTAATATGCTTAATAATGTCTTCACGCTTCATAAGGTTATCGTTTGTATACTTCACTTTTCCGTCAAACTCAAGGGCGTTTTTTTGTATCACAAAAGCTACTTGCTTCCCCTTGGAAAGGAGTTTCTTAAAGCCGGACATGGTGGCATTAAGAGTTGAGTAGTCAGTTTCTTTGCTTACCACAAAGTAAGATATATCCATATCTTCAAGAAGCTTTAGCGTCACTTCGCCTTGGTAAATATGCTGAGGCTCGTCATGCACTCCGGGCTCTCCACGCCATCCTATTACAAAAATTGTTGGAATGGCGTAGACCTTATCGTTTAAAAGACTTGCAACCGGGTTAATTATGTTTCCTTCTCCGGAGTTTTGCATATACACAAGAGGCACTTTACCGGTAGCAAGGTGATAGCCTGCAGCGATGGCAGTACAATTTCCTTCGTTCGCAGCAATTATGTGATGTACCCCGTCAATTCCGTATTTGAACATGAGGAAATTGCAAAGTGCTTTTAACTGTGAATCAGGAACGCCGGTAAAAAAATCTGCTCCTGTTATTTCAATAAAATCTTCTACTTTCATTTTTCTCCTTTTATAAATTGAAGAGAATCCGTTTATATAATTCTGTAATCGCAGCTTCATCAAGGCCAATAGGATTATTTTTAAGGCGATCGGGATTAACTGATTTCTTCAATATTTCGATGTCTTCCATTAGTGCCTTTTCCGGTTTTGGCATATGCAAGCTTTGTAGTAGGGATGAAAACTCTTCGATGGTTATTGAATCAGAAAGTTCCATAAATGTCTTTTCAAGATAATCTATACCTCTGTAATCAACGCATTTATCCATATTGTTAAGCATCCATGGCCAAAGTTCGTTGACAACAAGGGCAGCTGCATGTCCATGCGCAATATTGTAAAACGATGTGAGCTTGTAGCACATGGCATGGCCAGCAGTTGTCTGAGAGATATTTATTGCTTTCCCTGCGAGATATGAAGCCCGCAGCATGCGTTCGTTTGTAGCATTATCGCCGCGGAGATAGGCTGCATAGTTTTTTAGTATGATGCAAATTGAGTCTTTTGCATACTCTTGACTCTCTACAGTTGAATTAACAGACCAAAAGCTTTCCAAACAATGACAAAGTGCATCAAGCAGAGCTGCCTTTTTATGATACCTTGGAAGATTATTGAGAGTGTTTGGGTCAAACAGGATGGCCGAAGGAAGGATTCTGTTATCGGTCAATGATTGCTTTTCGCCGTCTTTATATATTACCGAGTATCTTGTCGCTTCAGACCCTGTTCCTGCAGTTGTGGGTATTGCAACTAAATCAATATGGCTGTCTGAGTAAAGCTTGATAGCCTTTGCAACATCAATTGCGGAACCTCCTCCAACAGCAATTATAATATCACTATTAGAACTGTTAAAAACCTCAACCCCCTCTAGGACTGATTCATACAAAGGGTTTGGCTGGAAATTACTGAAGCGGCAAATATCAATATTTAAATGCATCTTAAGCTTCAAAAAATAATCGCCTATTTGAAGGCCCTCTATTGAGTTTCCGCAAACCAGAAAAACTTTCTTCGCCCCACAGTTGATTAAATAATTATCCAACTCAGCGTAGTTTTTTTGGGGAGACAAAATTTGTTGCATTTATTTCTCCAATCAATAATCAGCAGGTATCAGGCGAATGATTTCCTTAAATGGCATGCACATCTCATCGACTTCCTGGGCTCTATGCGACTCAAGAATTTTAAGGGCACATTCCTGCATGGCCGGAACAGAGGCTCTCATCAATTGATTAGCATAGATTACGATATTTGCTCCATATTCTTTCCATTCCTCCTCTGTAATGGAATTAAAAGATGTAGGAACGAGTACAATAGGAGTAGTTTTATCTGTTTCTCTGAATTTTTTGATATACTCAATTATTTCAGCAGGATCTGTTTTGCGACTGTGAATCATTATTGCATCTGCACCGGCTTTCACATATGAATGAGTGCGATTTAATGCATCTTCCATGCCCTGCTCCAAAATGAGACTTTCACATCTTGCGCATATCATAAATTCTGAAGTGCGTTGCGCCTCTTTTCCGGCTCTAATTTTTTCACAGAAGTGTTCAATTGTATCCTGCCTTTGTTTTACTTCTGTACCGAAAAGAGAGTTCTTTTTCAGACCAACTTTATCCTCAATAATAGCCATTGAGACACCGAGGCGTTCAAGGGAACGGACAGTATAGACAAAATGCTCCTTTAAACCACCGGTATCGGCATCAAAAATAATAGGCTTTGTAGTGACTTCTGAAATATCTTCAATTGTTCTGAATCGGCTCGTCATGTCTACCAGTTCTATATCAGGTTTACCTTTTGCCGTGGAATCGCAGAGTGAAGATATCCACATGGCATCGAACTGATGTGCACCGCCGCCTTGGTGGATTACAGTTTTTTCGACAATTAACCCGGTCAGACCGTCATGAGCTTCCATAGCCGTAAGAAAGCCTGTCATTGCCAGGTGATTCTTTAAGCGACCGCGCCGAACATCAGGAGTTGCAAGTTCTGCCCTGGTTCTTTTTTCGATTTCGTCAAGCTTTTCATCATGTGTATATGGAAATTCAACAAGCTTTCCACCATAGGAGTTTAGAATTTCTATTACTTCATCCCTTGTCGCTTTTTGGAATCCGCTTGCCCAGTTATCACCGTGAACTACAATTTCAGGCTTGTATTTCAACAAGTTATCTTTATATGAAAGAGAGTTTTGCTCAACAACAGCACTTACACCCTTTATATTTTCTATCATCGACATCCTTTCTCTCATAGGCAAGAGAGGATATCTTTTGTAGGAGGCTACAGCAGAATCTGAGAGTACACCTATTGTAAGCTCGCCCAACTTGGCAGCTTTGTTTATTATGGCTATATGTCCGCTGTGGATTATATCGGTGCTCATGCACATATATACTTTCATAACTAACTTACCTCTTTCCTTTGTTGTTTATGCTTGTTATTATACTTGAGACTATTTTTAAATCTTCAGGGTCGTCTATTTCGGCGCATAAGGCATCTTTGCAGTCATACGGATATATTGCACATATATCACTGACCTCGTTAAATGCTTTTTCGGCATAGCATTTGCGTTTGTTTTTATCATCGGACTCGCAATATGAGATTATTTGATTTAGCCAAATCATCCAATCTGCATTACAAATTTTATATAAAGGTTGAGCTGCCAAGGCATTATCAAAAAACTCAATTCCAACGGCTTTGATGCGGTTATTACATATCACTGCTTTGAAATCTTTTTCGGGAAGAGGTAATGACGAGGATACCGCCATGACCGAATTTTTGCTTGATAACTCTCCTTTTAGAACAGATTCTTCGTAAACCAAATCTCCATGGAGCAAGAAAAAGTCATCTCCGTCGGAGAGGAACTCTCGAGCACAATATATGGAATAGATATAATTGGTTTCTCTGTATAATGGATTGGGAACAAAGGTATATCTTAAAGGAAGGTGCAAACCTTCGCAATAATCCACCAGGACTTTGTCAAAGTAGCCTGTTGTCATAATAATGTCGGAAATCCCATTATTGGCAAACAATCTCAATTGTCTGGACAAAATGGTTTCTCCATCGGATATTTCAGTCATACATTTTGGATGCTCTGCGGTGAGTTTTCCCATACGGCTGCCAAGACCGGAATTTAATATAAGTGCTTTCATAAGATTTCCTTCTTCCGGGAAGTAATATGTCAGTGCAATAACCACCTATTAAATAATACCCTAAAAAAAACGAAACAGCAATCCTATAAAGCAACAACTCAATTATAAATTAAGTTTTATGCAGGTTTACGGACATGTATTTTTTTGATATAATTAATTGTTAAAATCAATTTGGAGAGGGCATATCATGAAAAGAGAATTAAGCCATGAAGAATCTAAAAAGAAACTCATAGAATTATTGTTCAAATTCGATGAAATTTGTAAAGAAAACAATGTAGAGTATTTTTTGGCTTATGGGGCACTTTTAGGAGCTGTACGTGAAAAAGGTTTCATCCCATGGGATAACGACATAGATTTGTTTATCAGCAGAGAAAATATGGAGAAATTCATCACATTTTTTAGGGATGCTCCTGATAAAAAATATGGGGTGAAGACAGCAAATCATACCAATACTGACGTACCTGAAAGGATGTATTTTTTTGAAAAAGGGACATACGATGAAACCGGAGAGATAGGAATATATATGGATTGCTTTGTGTTAGATAGGGTAGCTGATATTAATACTTGGTCAAAACTAACAAAGCAACTATTAATAAAAGAAATAGAACCTCGCAAAGGAAGAAGTATAATAAAATCCTGCATTGTTAAAATTGCAAAATTGGTTTTAAGCAACAAAACCGAACAAGACATTTGCAGAAGAATGCTTGGGTGCAAATCGGAAAAAGGTGACTATATGGCAATAATGTCGCCTCCGTATGGAATAGTTTCTTATTCCGCTATTTGGTTTGAGAATGTGACTGATGTTGAGTATGAAGGAAGGATGTTGCCGGCACCATGTGGCTTTGATGATTTACTTAAACAAATCTATGGCGATTATATGACTCCGCCACCAATAGAAAAGCGAGATAAGGTTTTCTCGAAAGTATGGACTGAAGATTAGAAATCAAGGAAGGGGAAAATATGTTATACTGCAAAAAGTGTGTAATGCCGAATACAAGGCCGGGAATCAGCTTTAATAAAGAGGGTGTTTGCTCAGCATGCCAATCATACGAGAAAAGGAAGAATATTGATTGGGACAACAGATGGAAAGAATTTGAGATAATATGTGATAAATATCGCGGGATGAATGGCGACGGGCCGGATTGTGCTATTGCTGTCTCAGGAGGGAAAGATTCACATTATCAGGTTCATATTATGAAAAATGTGATGAAGATGAATCCAATCCTTTTTTCTGTTGAAGATAATTTTCCTATGACTGATGCAGGCATTCATAATCTTAAAAATATATCTGAAGAGTTTGGATGTGACATAATAAGTATAAAACCGGACATACGAGCTCAGAAAAAGCTGATGCGATACATGTTTGAAAAATACGGGAAACCTACTTGGTATATAGATCGGCTGATTTATACATATCCGCTAATAATGGCCTTAAAGTTCAATACGCCTCTCTTAGTTTATGGTGAGAATGTTAGTTATGAATATGGCGGATCAGATGCGAAAGAAACTTACTCCGCAAAGGAACAGTTAAAAAATGGTGTTGCTTCAGGCCTTGAAGAAGACGAATTAATCAAGGGCGCAGGTGTTACAGCGAAGGACTTGTTTTTGACAAGGGCGCCAAAACAAAGCGAGATGGACAAACTTGATCCTATATACATATCGTATTTTCAGCCTTGGAATAGTTTTAGAAATTATGAGTTTGCTTCAAAACATGGATTCCACGATCTTACGCATGAATGGGTCAGGACGCATCACGTGGAAAACTTTGACCAGATTGATAGCCGTGCATATTTGGTTCACTCATGGATGAAATATCCAAAGTTTGGGCATGCCACTGCAACAGATTATGCTTCAAGGATGGTTAGGTATGGTATGATTTCGCGGGACGAAGCCAAGAAACTGGTGGAGGAACATGATGGAAATCTGGATCCTCTTTGCGTTAGAGATTTTTGCGATTTCTGTGGCTATACCGAAACGGAATTTTGGGATATTATAGATTCATTATATAATAAAGAATTGTTTCAAAAAGACGAAAATGGTCGATGGATACTTAAAACTCCAGTATGGAAAGAGTAACTTTTAATCAGAAACTGACTAACTGAAGGTGAAAAAGAGACTAAAAATGGATAGAATAGAGATCTTTATTGGACAAGATAAGCTGACCGTATCGGAAGCAATGCAAAAGATAGATGCAAATTCTTCCGGAATATTATTCCTTGTGGATGATGGAAACAAACTTTTAGGGTGCTTGACTGACGGTGATGTCAGACGATTTTTGCTGTCAGGCGGGAGCATGTCCGCAAAGGCGTTAGAAGCTGCCAATAAATCCCCTAAAATCGCCAAAAGTGAATATGAAGCGGAACGCTTGTATCATAATAGAGACTTTGTCATTATTCCTATTATTGATGAAAACGGGATACTCTTAGATTTATATGCGGGCAAGGGTAAAGGAATGAAGGACAAAGCGCCATTAAAAATGCCCGTTATTATAAATGCAGGTGGACGAGGAACTAGACTGGATCCATTTACAAAGGTTTTGCCAAAGCCGCTTATTCCCGTAGGTGAAATCCCAATCATAGAGCACATCATAAGAGAATATCAGTCATACGAGTGCAATGATTTCCATGTGATAGTAAATTACAAAAAGGAGTTAATGAAAGCATATTTCAGTGACTGTGAAAGTAACTATTCGATAAAATGGTATGATGAAGAGAAACCTTTAGGAACAGGAGGAGGACTTAGCCTTTTAAGAGGGGCTATTAATGAGACATTCTTTTTTGCTAACTGTGATGCATTGTTAACGGCAAACTATGAAAGTATGGTAAAATTCCATAAAGAGAATAAGAATGCTATTACTATGATATGCGCCTACAAGAATATAAATATCCCTTATGGAGTCGTAGATATTGGATTAAACGGTGTTATAGAGAAGATGCGCGAGAAGCCTTTGATTTCTTTTTTAACCAATACCGGGGTTTACATAGTGGAACCTGAGGTCATTAATGATATAGAGGAAGGTGTGCCAATAGGCTTTCCAGACATTGTAGAAATGGAAAGGCAGAAAGGGAAAAAGGTTTCTGCTTTTCCTATTAGCGAAAATGAGTGGATGGATATGGGTCAATTATCCGAATTGAATAAAATGCGGATAAAGATGTATGGTGAATAAAGGGGAGCACATGAAAAAAATAGTAATAGTTGGGCATGGGGGGTTCGGCAGGGAAGTTGAATGGATTATTGAACGTATCAATGCATTGGAACCAACGTGGGATTTCATTGGATATATCGATAAAGATGTAAACAATCCAAATGTAATTGGTGATGATGAGTTTGTTATTAACTATGTAGGCGAATTAAATGTTGTTATAGCAATATGCGATTCAAAAGTACGCAAGAAGATTTATGAACGCTATAAGGACAAAGGGAATTTAGTGTTTCCTAATATTGTAGATCCAAGTGTAAACGCTTCGGCAAGCGTAGTACTTGGGAAGGGAAATATTATTTGTGCCGGTGTAATAGCTACAGTGGATGTTACAATCGGAGATTTTGCGCATATAAATTTAAATTGCACAATAGGACATGATGTGGTTGTGGAAGATTTTGTCACCGTCTATCCTGGAGTGAACATTTCAGGGAAAGTACATATTTCATCGTGTGCAAGTGTGGGAACGGGCGCACAAATAATACAGGGACTATCCGTTGGAGATAATAGTACAGTTGGAGCAGGTGCGGTTGTAAATCGTAGCATAACCTCTAATTGCGTAGCAGTTGGAGTTCCGGCTAAAGTTATAAAAACAGTATAATAATCTATTGAGGGCAGTATAATGAAGCAGAGGACATTGATTATAGCAGAGGCCGGTATTAATCATAACGGAAGTCTCGAGATGGCAAAAAAACTGGTTGATATTGCAAAAGAATGTGGCGCTGATATTGTAAAGTTTCAAACAGCAAAATTGGATTCCCTAGTTTCAAAGTATGCTGATATGGCAGAATACCAGAAACACAATACAGGTAAAGCGGAGAGCCAAAAAGAAATGCTTAGTAAACTTATTTTAAGTTTTGATGAGTTTGTGGAGCTTGCAGATTATTGTAAAAGGGTTGGCATAATCTTCCTTTCTACTCCGTTTGATATTGAAAGTATACATTTCCTAAATGATAAGCAGGAGATTTGGAAGGTCCCATCCGGAGAAATTACAAATTATCCGTATCTTGTGGAAATAGGAAAAACGCATAAGGATGTTATCCTTTCTACAGGAATGGCCGAAATGGATGAAATTGCTGCAGCTATTAAAGTGTTGGAGGAAAACGGAACACCACATATCACAATTCTTCATTGTACAACGGAGTACCCTGCGCCTTTTGAGAGCGTCAACTTAAATGTGATGAAAACACTTGGCGAGCGATTCGGGTATCCAATTGGATATTCAGACCATACACAGGGGATAGAAGTTGATATAGCGGCAGTTGCTTTAGGAGCTTCTGTCATAGAAAAGCACTTTACTTTAGATAGAAATTTACCGGGGCCGGATCATAAGGCAAGTCTTGAACCTCACGAACTGGAGAATATGATTAAGAGCATACGAAAGATAGAGCTTGCTCTAGGGGGGGATAAAAAACATATGTCTAGAGCAGAACTTATGAATAGAGATGTAGCTAGGAAGAGTATTGTTGCTTTAACTAAAATATCAAAAGGAGAAACTCTTACGGAAGAAAACATTACGACAAAGCGCCCGGGGACAGGTATTAACCCAATGGAATGGAATAAAGTATTAGGAACAAAAGCTATAAAGGATTTTGAAGAGGATGAACTTATAAAAATATGAAGAAGATTGCTATTGTGACAGCAACCAGAGCTGAGTATGGGCTATTAAAGCCGGTAATAATTGAACTTAGAAAGAATGAAAATAAAGAAGTCAAGATTGATTTAGTCGTTACCGGGACACATTTAAGTGAAAGGCATGGCAGCACAATTAAAGAAATCGAAGCTGATAGCATAAGAATTGATAAGACTATTCCTATTTCTGTAAACAACGATTCAGAGGTAGATATAGCTGAAAATCAGGCTGATGCACTTATAAAATTCACGCGTCTGTTTTCAAAAGAGAGATATAATGCCGTGGTATTGCTTGGTGATAGATATGAGTTGTTAGCAATTGCTATTGCAGCAGGTAATACGAAGACGCCTATTTTTCATCTTTGCGGGGGTGATACGACTGAGGGAGCCATTGACGAGTGGATTCGTCACTCAATTACAAAAATCAGTTACTTGCACTTTGTAACAAATGATGAGAGCAGGAGAAGGGTAATACAACTTGGAGAGGCGCCGGATCGAGTTTTTAATTATGGTTCGACGAGCATAGACAATATAATGTCGATTGAGGAGATTAGCAAGAAAGAAGCGTTGAAGAGCATTGGGCTACCGGAATGTAGGTATGCTTTATGCACCTACCACCCTGTTACAACAGAATTAGAAGCACCTGACAAAAAAGTATCTGAATTAATAAGGGCTATGAAGGCTTTCCCAGACATAGTATTTATCATTACAAAGGCGAATGCTGATCAAAGCGGGAACAGAATAAACAAGATTTTTGATCAAGAGGCAAAGGATAGTGACAATTTGTATGTGTTTGCATCACTCGGCGCGTATAAGTATTTGTCTCTTATGAAGCATGCTGAATTTGTTTTAGGCAATTCATCTAGTGGTATCGTGGAAGCTCCTGCGCTTAAGGTAGCAACAATTAATATTGGAGATCGGCAACGAGGACGTTTACAATCAGAAAGTATCATTAATTGTACTGAAGACGCAAGGAGTATTAAAGAAGCTATAGAATTGGCAATTAGCGATGAGCATAAAAATATTTGTAAAAAAATAGTCAGCCCATATGGCGTGGGGAATAGCGGAAAGAAGATTGCAAATAAGATTCTTTTTACAATACAGAATAAGAATATTGAATTGAAAAAGAGTTTTTATAATATATACGATTCCGGAAAGGAGCAAAAGAGTAATGCGAAAAAAGACCATTGTGATTCTGTTTAATCACATAGTCAGAGAATACAAGGCTTTAAAAAGATTAAAGGATAAACTCGAAGAGGTGGAAGATGTAGAAGTTTATCTTTATTCAGAAGCGTTTGAAATTCATAAAGTCATGTTATTATCAAAAAGAAAGCGAATAGACATGATAATCGCATCTATTTGTACTGAGACAATTTACGAACTCTTAGCTCCTTTAATCGAGGAAAATGAAGGAATAAGAGTTGTCAGCCTATATGCTGAGCAAGTTTTTGATGATTTATCAAAAGATGTATGCTTACCACCGGTTAAGTATCAAAATAATATGTTCCATTTCGTTTGGAATGATTTAATAAAAGATATTTTAATCGCTAAAGGTGTTAGCGAGGACTTGATATACATTAATGGGAATATTCGCAGTGATGATATATTAGATTCGTCAAGATTAAAAAAGAAAGAAGAATTGGCGAAAGAATTCAATCTTGACATGAAGAAAAAATGGATTCTTTTTGCAGAAGGGCGTAATGCTTATAAGGATTATGCGCAGGAAGATTTTCGCGAAGAGGCTAAACGTCTCAGTTTGGATGAAGAGCTTAATGTTAAAGCGGGCATGATAAAGAAAGAATCATTTTGGAAAACGCTTGATGATATTTCATCGTTAAATGAAACTTTTTTTGATAAATACGAATTGATATTTAGACCACATCCATCATCTAATGAGGATTTCGTTTTAGATTCTAGAGCCCACAAGATTTTTAAATACTCGATTTATGATTGGCTATACAATGTTGAATTAAATGTAGTCTGGAATAGCACCAGTGCATTTGAAGCCGAAGCTATGGGTGTTCCACCTTTAGTTTGTGAAGTTATGCCTAACATCAAAGAAGCCATTCCGTACGGAATAGAACAATACATAAAGATATCATCTCTATCAGAAATTAACGATGAGATAATTGAAAGAGCAATCCAAAAGATGTCAGAAAAGACGTACGAATATTTCATGAGCAAGGTAGATGGCAAATGTACAGAGCGGACAGCGAAAGCTATAGTTGATGTATTGGAAAAGAAGCCTGTAAATCCGATTGTTATTGAGAAGAGGATAGATAAAGTTCTATTTATCAAATATATTTTGTACGCAGCAATTGTTGAATTCCTGGCAAAAACTCGATTGCTTGATGCAATTAAAAAGCCGACACATGCATACAGCGTTAAGAAGGATATTCCCTTCTACAAAGATAATCTAAATGTCTGAAGATTTAAGCGAAAGACAAATTTAGTAAATAATAATTCTATTTTTTATAATTTAGTTGTACCAGATATCTTAATGGTAATTAGTGGGAGATAAAGTGAAATATGCATTAATTGGCTGCGGTCGTATTGCGATTAATCATTTAAGGGCAGCACTGAATAACGGATTAAATATTATAGCTGTTTGCGATTTAAAAACAGAAGCGATGGAAACGCTGCTTGCAAAAGCGGGTATGAATGAACCAGGCAGTGTCAAAAGATATACAGATTATAAGGTCATGCTTAGAGAACACCCGGATTTAGAGTTGATTGGTATTGCGACAGAATCGGGTATACATGCGAAGATTGCAATAGACTGCATTAATGCAGGAATTAATTGCATTATTGAAAAACCCATGGCTATGTCGATACAGGAAGCAGACGAGATAATTAGGCTTAGCAAGGATAAAGGGGTAAAAGTATCCGCATGTCATCAAAACCGATTTAATTTAGCTATACAGCAAATGCGCACAGCACTTGAAAAAGGGCGTTTTGGTAAGCTTTCCCATGGCTCTATTAATGTGCGTTGGAACCGCAACAAAGACTATTACGATCAGGCTCCATGGCGTGGAACATGGGCACAGGATGGAGGTTGCCTAATGAATCAGTGTATTCATGGAATAGACCTTCTTCGTTGGATGATGGGAGATGAAGTAGAAGAAGTATACGGGACTACCAAACAACAATTCCATGATTACCTTGAGTGCGAAGACATAGGTATGGCGGTAGTAAAGTTTAAAAACGGCGCAGTGGGAACTATTGAAGGTACAGTAAATGTTTACCCAAAGAATCTTGAAGAAACCCTGTATCTGTTTGGGGAAAAAGGGACTGTAAAGATAGGAGGCACTTCTACAAACAATATTGATGTATGGAGTTTTGCTGATGAAACAGCAGAAGATCTGGAATATAAGAATTTGCATGAGGAAACCAGCAATGTATACGGCAATGGCCATACTAGTCTTTATGCAGACGTTATTGAGGCGATAAACAACAATCGCAAGCCATATGTCGATGCTGTGGCAGGGAGAAATGCGCTTGAAATGGTTCTTGCTATCTATCAAAGCGCAGCAATTGGGAAACCTGTAAAGTTGCCTTTGAAAAATGTTTCATCCACTGATTTTGTCGGGAGATTTGATAAAAAATGAATATAGTTCATATAACTTTAGCAGGCAGTTTTACACCGGGGCTGACATATCAAGACAACATGATGGCAGAACAAAATGCGCTGGATGGGCATAACGTAACAGTCATAACTAATTGTAAAAAGTTTATCGACGGCAAGCTTTGCAATGTTGAACCGGAGGATAGCTTATTAGAGACTGGAATTAGGCTTATTAGAGTAAAATATGATTGGGTTTTTAATGAAACATTGACCGACAAGCTTCGAAAAGTCAATCAGTTAGATTATTTACTTGATGAATTAAAACCAGATGTTATTTTACATCATGGAATAAATGATTATGAAATACTAACTGTGTCAAAATATAAGAAAAGGCATCCTGAAACAAGGGTGTATTGTGATACACATGCTGATTATTATACATCGGCTACAAATTGGCTCTCGAGATATTTTTTGCACGGGGTTGTTTACAAGAGGCTTATTCATAAAGCGAAGAACTATATTGATAAAATCTTTTATATTACAGAAGGTTGCCACATTTTTGCAAAGGAAGTTTATGGACTATCAGATAACGAATTAGAATACCTGCCACTTGGGGGTGAAACCTTGAGTAAAGAAGAACGGGAATCAGCCATAATTAACGTAAGAAAAGAGTTAGCCATAAATGACGGAGAAATGCTTTTCGTACATGCGGGGAAGATGGATTGGCAAAAAAAGACGGTAGAACTTCTTGAAACTTTTGCGAAAATCGGACGAAAAGATTTCAAATTTGCTATTATCGGGGTGTTAGATGAATCAATAAAAGAAAAAGCAATTAGGCTTATTGAAAAGGATGATAGGATAATCTATTTAGGATGGAAATCCGGGCAGGATTTACTATATTATCTTAATGCAGCCGATGTTTATATTCAACCGGGAAAAGTTTCAGCAATAGCACAAAATGCTATTTGCGCAAGATGTGCAGTAATACTTAACAACCTTCCGGATTATATAAACCTTGTTGACGGCAACGGATTTCTCATTAATAGTGTCGAAGAAATAGTTGAAATTATAACTAATATTGATTTGAAGTCCCTTGAAATTATGAAAAATAGTTCTGGGAGAATTGCAGAAAAATGGCTGGATTATAAAAATCTTTCAGCTAGATTATATCAATAAGGGAAAAGAATTATGAAAATAACAGTTATAGGAACAGGATACGTAGGGTTAATAGCTGGTCTTTGCTTTGCGGACTTTGGTAATGACGTAATATGTCTAGATGTTGACAAAGCAAAAATTGATATGTTAAGTAATGGCCAAATGCCTATATATGAAGTCGGTGCCGAAGATTTAATTGAAAGAAATATAAAGGCAAAAAGAATATCATTCACTACCGATGAGAAATATGCGATAGAATCTTCAGAAATAATTATTATCGCAGTGGGTACACCGGAAACTGATTACGGAGATGCAGATTTAACTTACATATATAATGTTGCAGAAGAAATTGGCAAGTTGGCAAATGGATACAAGGTTGTTGTAGATAAGTCTACGGTACCTGTTGGAACATCTCGAAGAGTATATTCAATTATAAATAATGAAATTAAAAAAAGAGGTCTAGATTTCAAAGTAGATGTCGCTTCAAATCCGGAGTTTTTACGTGAGGGTAAAGCAATAGGCGATTTCTTAAATCCGGATAGAATCATTATTGGTTCTGATTCGGAAATTGCCAAAGAGAAACTGATTTCTCTTTATAAAGTTTTTAATCGTTCAAGCAAACCAATAATGCTTACTACACCTGAAACGGCAGAAATAATTAAATATGCATCCAATGCTTTTTTGGCTACAAAGATAGCTTTTATAAATGAAATGTCACAATTATGTGAAGCAGTTGGAGCAAATGTACTTGAAGTAGCAAAAGCGATGGGCCAAGATGGGAGAATCTCACCTAAATTCCTTCATCCGGGTCCGGGGTATGGCGGTTCCTGCTTTCCAAAAGATACAAAAGCAATAGTACGCACAGGCAAGGAGTATGGTGTTAACCTGAGTATAATCGATAGCGTTATTAAATCTAACGAAACTCAGAAACGCTACTGTGCCGAAAAAATAATGAATAATTTGTCTAGCGGGACTATAGCTGTTTTAGGGGTTGCTTTTAAACCCGATACTGACGATGTAAGAGAAAGCCCTGCCTTGGAAATAATAGAGGAATTATTAAATAGCGGTAATTACAAGCTTAACATATATGATCCTAAAGCTATGGAGGAGGCCCGAAAGCGTTTGCATAAATCAGACAATCTGAATTGGTGTGATGATTTATACAGCACACTAAAAGGGGCAGATGCGATTGCAATTATAACTGAATGGCTAGAGTTTAGAAATATAGATTTAGACAGAGCAAAGTCATTAATGAATGGTAATTTATTCTTTGATTTTAGAAATATTTATTCTATAAAAGAAATAGAGGAAAATGGTTTCAATTATTTTGGAACGGGGGTTTCAAAGTGAATTATTTTAAGCATGAAACAGCATTAATTGATGAGGGAGCTGTTGTAGGAAATAATACAAAAATATGGTCTAACTCTCATGTATGTGGAAACGCAAAGGTGGGGAACAATTGTAATATAGGACAGAATGTATTTATAGATAATCATGCGGTTGTCGGAAACCATTGCAAACTTCAAAATGATGTGAATGTTTACGATGGGGTAACTTTGGAGGATTATGTATTTTGTGGCCCGGCAATGACTTTTACAAATGTAACGGTTCCAAGATGCCTTTACCCTACAGATCGTATGAATTATGCAAAAACTTTAGTGAAATATGGGGCAAGCATTGGCGCAAATGCTACAGTTGTTTGTGGTGTAACAATAGGTAGGCATGCTATGGTCGGATCGGGATCTGTAGTAACAAAAGACGTAAAAGATTATGCATTGATAGCCGGGAATCCGGCGAAACAGATTGGATGGGTTTGTGAATGCGGTAAAAGGTTAGGAGCAGATTTGATTTGTAAAAATTGTGGGCGCCGATTTACAGAAAGTCCGAATGGTTTAATTGAGAAATAGGAGTACATAAATGGAGTTTATAGATTTAAAAAGGCAATATGCAGAGCTAGCAGATAAAATCAATCCCGCTATAACTAATGTCATGAAAAACGCTAGTTTTATCATGGGAGAAGAAGTCGAGTTGTTCGAAAAAGAACTTTGCGGCTTTTTAGGGGTAAAGCATGCAATAGCTTGTGCAAGTGGAACGGACGCACTGCAATTAATTTATATGGCATATGATATTAAGCCTGGTGATGCAGTATTCTGCCCGGATGTAACGTTTATTGCATCTGTGGAACCGGCTGTAATGCTCGGTGGGGTTCCTGTTTTTTGTGATATTGACAGAGACACATATACAATATGTCCGGTTAGCTTGGAAAAACAGATAAAAGAAGTAATAAAAGAAGGGAAATATCGGCCAAGGTTTGTTACAACGGTGGACTTTCTCGGTAATCCGGCACATATTGACGAAATTAGGAGTATTTGTAATAAATATAATCTTATAATGATAGAAGATGGCGCACAGAGTTTTGGTGCATACTATAAAGGGCGGCCTTGCTGTGGTTTTGGCGATATAGCAGCAACATCATTTTTCCCTGCAAAGCCTCTTGGATGTTACGGAGATGGTGGCGCAGTATTTACAAATGATGACGAAATAGCGACGCTTTGTAAGAGCTTGAGAGTTCACGGGAAAGGTAGCAGCAAGTATGATAATGTACGAATAGGACTTAATTCAAGACTGGATACGATACAAGCTGCAGTGCTTCGCGTAAAGTTAAAAGCTTTAGTTGATTACGAAATAAGTAATCGTGAAAGTATTGCATTGAAATATGATGAAACATTGAAAAATCACTATAAGACACCTTTTGTTCAGAAAGAATGCAAGAGTATTTATGCACAATATGCACTTTTAGCAGATAGTGAAAAAAAGCGCGATGACGCCAGAAAAGCGTTAGATGCAGCAGGGATACCAAATATGATATATTATCCGACACCGCAACATATGCTAAAAGTTTTTAAGGGTGCGCCTCTATACGGCGAAACTTTTAACAACTCTATTGAATACTGTAAGAAAACCTTTTCTGTTCCTATGCATGCATATTTGGATGAAGTGGCGCAAAATGAAATAATTGAGGTTTTATTAAATTGTAAGTAGTACCTTTTAATGCAATCGAAAGAAAGGAGTGTGTAAGTATAAAATGAGAGAAATTCCTTTTTCACCACCGGATATTACTAGAGAAGAAGTCAATAACGTTGCAGAAACGCTTTTGTCAGGATGGATTACCACTGGTCCAAAGACAAAGGAATTAGAGCGTGAGATAGCAGCGTATGTAGGTGTAAATAAATGTGCCTGCCTTTCTTCAGCAACCGCCGCATTAGAGGCGACACTGCATGTGCTCGGCGTAGGGCATGGCGATGAGGTGATAACGACAGCTTATACTTACACAGCAACTGCTGCAGTAATACATCATCTTGGAGCTAAAATTGTACTTGTAGATACTGCTAAAGAATCCTTCGAAATGGATTATGATAGTATAGAAAATTTAATAAATGAAAACACTAAGGCAATTATACCGGTGGATTTAGGCGGAAAACCTTGCGATTATCATAAACTTTTCGAGATAGTTGAAGCAAAGAAGAAATTATTTAAACCTCGCAATGATTACCAAAAAGCATTTGGAAGAGTGATTGTTCTTTCTGATGGAAGCCATGCTCTCGGTGCGGAGAGATATGGTATTTCAGTTGGAAATATTGCGGATTTTACATGTTTTTCTTTTCACGCGGTAAAAAATTTCACAACGGCTGAGGGTGGAGCTGTAACATGGAAAAAACATGAAGGCATAGATGATGAAAAATTATATACAGATTTTATGCTGTATTCGCTTCATGGTCAGAGCAAGGACGCTCTTCATAAAGACAAGAAGGGTAATTGGGAATACGATATTCTCTACCCTGCCTATAAATGCAATATGACTGATATTATGGCAAGCATAGGTATCGTTCAAATGAAACGGTATCCGGATTTACTCAATAGGCGTAGAGAAATAGTTAAGATTTATCAAGAAATGTTAAAGCCTTTTGAAGTAAGTTATCTTGAACATTTCGGCTCAGATTACAATTCAAGTTGCCATCTATTCCTTATGAGGATTGCCGATATTTCTGCCGAAGAAAGAAATGAGATAATTCAAAAATATGCAGAAAACGGAATAGCAACTAATGTTCATTACAAGCCGCTGCCCCTTTTAACAGCATACAAAAATCTGGGATTTTCAATAGATAATTATCCAAATGCATTTAATCAATACAAAAATGAAATAACACTTCCTTTATATACAAGATTATCTGATGACGATATTGAATATATAGTACAGATTTCAAAGAAGATATTAAGGGAAAGGTAATCATAAAATGAGGATTCTTCACATAAATGAAACATACAATTTTGGGAGCACAGGCAGAATAGCACGCGAGCTTTGTGATTACCTCCGAAAAGAAGGGAACGAAACACTCATATGTTATGGTAGAAATCATTTACCACCAGATGAGAAGAGTTTTGATATTTCGAGCAAACTCGACAACGTGATTCAATGTGCTCAGACTCGATTTTTTGATAATCACGGCTTTTCGACAAAATCCTCAGCTAAAAAATTGATAGAGGCAATTGAAACTTTTAAACCTGATATAATTCATCTTCAGAACATTCATGGATATTTTCTTAATCTGCAAGTACTTTTTGAGTATTTGGGAAGAAGGCAAATTCCTGTAGTGTGGACATTGCAGGATTGTTGGTCATTAACCGGACATTGCAGCCATTTTGATTATATAGGCTGTATGAAGTGGAAAACAGGTTGCTATGATTGCGAAAATCTGAGAGAATACCCGAAGAGCTTTTTTTCAGATAACTCTAAAACGAACTGGCGACGGAAAAAAGAATTATTTTCACTTCCTAAGGAATTAGTTATAGTGCCTTGTTGCAAGTGGATTGAATCCCTTGCAAGAGAATCATATTTTTCAGGGCGCCGAATTGAACACATCTACAATGGAATAGATATGGATATTTTTAAGCCTACAGGAGATGAGATTATAAAAAAATATGATATTCCGGGCAAAACTATAGTACTGGGGGTAACAAATATTTGGTCTTATAAGAAGGGGCTGCATTATTTTAATAGGCTTGCCGAAGAATTACCGGATCAGTACGCGGTCGTCCTTGTAGGAGATTTAAGGGGAAACGAAGTATCACAAAAAATAAAGCATGTACCGCAAACACAGAATGTAGCGGAACTTGCAGCATTGTATTCTTGCGCAGAAGTATTTGTCAATCCTACTTTAGAAGACACTTTCCCTACGACAAATATTGAAGCCCTTGCATGTGATACTCCTGTAATCACTTTCAGAACCGGCGGAAGCGCAGAAAGTATTGATGAAAACAGTGGAATCTCAGTGGAACGGGATGATTATGAATCCTTAAAAGCTGCAGTGATTAAAAAGTGTGAAGAAGGAACTGCAAAAGGAATTTGCAGGGAAAGAGCAAAAAAGTTTGATAAAAACAGAGCGTATTCCAAGTATACTGAATTGTTTAGAGAGATAATGGAGGATAATTATAATAATGTTCAAAGGTAAGACATTATTGATTACAGGTGGAACAGGGTCTTTTGGCTCAACTGTATTAAATCATTTTTTGGATAGCGATATTGCAGAAATCCGCATCTTTTCTCGAGATGAAAAGAAACAGGATGATATGCGACACGACCTGCAGGTTCGTTTTCCCGAATATGCAGGCAAGGTAAAGTTTTATATCGGTGATGTACGAAATCTTCAGTCTGTGCGCGATGCGATGGCAGGAGTGGATTTTGTATTCCATGCGGCTGCATTAAAGCAGGTTCCATCGTGCGAGTTCTTTCCTATGGAAGCAGTTCGCACCAATGTTGAAGGCACTGACAATGTAATCCATGCCGCAATTGATGCAGGCGTAAAAAAGGTTATCTGCCTTTCAACAGACAAGGCGGCTTATCCAATAAATGCAATGGGCATATCAAAGGCTATGATGGAAAAGGTGGCAATGGCAAACGCAAGGGTTGCAGGCGACAAGACCGTAATCTGTTGCACGCGCTATGGAAATGTAATGTGCAGCCGAGGCTCTGTTATTCCTCTTTTCATAGACCAGATAAAGGCGGGAAACCCAATAACGGTTACCGACCCGGATATGACAAGATTTCTAATGAACCTCGATGAGGCGCTTGATCTTGTGATGTTCGCATTCGAGCATGGCCGTCCGGGCGACCTCTTTGTTCAGAAATCTGATGCATCGACAATCGGAGTTCTCGCGGAAGCAGTGCAACAGCTCTTTGGCGACACCGGCACGAAAGTCATTGGCACCCGCCATGGCGAGAAGCTGTACGAAACTCTGCTTACAAGAGAAGAGAGGCTTCGCGCCGAAGACCTCGGTGACTATTTCAGAGTATCTGCGGATGGCCGCAGCCTGAACTACGACAAATTTTTTGTCGAAGGCGAGGTTCACACCCAGGCGGACGAGGCTTACACCAGCCATAACACAAAGAGGCTTGATGTAAGCGGGACCGTTCAGAAGATTCTCGGCACAGACTATGTGCAGGAAGCATTAAAGGATTGGAAAAAGAAGTAATGAATATACTTATTACTGGCGCTAAAGGTTTTGTCGGCAAAAACCTGACCGAAGCGCTGAATAATATCAAAGACGGAAAAGACAGAACTCATCCGGAACTGAGCATAGGGGAAATATATCTTTATGATCTGGATTCTGCGCCTGAGGAGCTTGAAGAATACTGCAGGAAAGCAGATTTTGTGTTCAACCTTGCGGGTGTGAACAGGCCAAAGGATAATTCCGAATATATGGCGGGTAATTTTGGCTTTGCGGGCACTCTGCTTGATACCTTAAAAAAGTGTGGGAATAAATGTCCGGTTATGCTTTCAAGTTCGGTCCAGGCAACATTAAGCGGCAGATTTGGAAGTTCCGAATATGGAAAGAGCAAGCTTGCGGGAGAAGAACTTTTCTTTGAATATGGTAAAGAAACGGGCGCAGAAGTTTTTGTTTACCGTTTTCCTAATCTGTTCGGAAAGTGGTGCAGGCCTAATTATAATTCTGCAATCGCAACGTTTTGTCATAATGTGGCAAACGGACTGCCTATTCAGGTTAGCGACCCTGCAGTTGAAATGGACATTCTGTATATAGACGATTTGGTGGATGAAATGCTTTGCGCTCTATCGGGAAGACCACATAGGTGTGAGTTTGAAGGGACAAAGGCTGTCCCAAAAGAAAACGGCAGATACTGCTATGCTCCGGTTCACTACGAAACGACTTTAGGCTATATAGCAGAAACGATTAAATCCTTTCCAAAGCTACGCGAAAGCCTCAATGTTCCGGATTCGTCGAATCCTCTCGAGAGCAAGCTGTATTCGGCTTGGCTCAGCTATTTGCCTGACGCATCGTTTATTTACGATTTGAAAATGAACGAGGATGAAAGGGGTAGTTTTACCGAGATTATAAAGACTAAAACCGCAGGTCAGTTTAGTGTTAATATAACAAAACCCGGAATCACAAAGGGTAATCATTGGCATCAGAGCAAGCATGAAAAATTTGTGGTTGTCAGCGGCGAAGCTCTGATTCAGCTCCGTAAAATCGGAACCGATGAAGAGGGAAAGCCTTATCCGATTATTGAATACAGAGTTAGCGGAAAACATATTCAGGTTGTGGATATGATACCGGGATATACGCATAATATTATTAATTTAAGCGATACTGAAAATTTGGTCACATTCATGTGGGCAAATGAAATATTCAACCCGGAAAGACCGGACACTTATTCAGAAACAGTGTGAAGCAATCGTTAATAGCAAATAAACGATGAATATTGAAATAACTGGAGGAGAAGTTATGGCAGGATTCAAAAATGACGGCCGTATAAAGCTGCTGATTATAGTCGGAACCAGACCTGAAATAATCAGACTGTCAGCATGCATTACAAAATGCAGAGAGTATTTTGACTGCATACTGGCTCACACCGGTCAGAATTATGATTACAATTTAAACGGTGTATTCTTTAAGGATTTGCAGCTTGCGGATCCGGAAGTGTATATGGATGCGGTTGGTGATGACCTTGGGGCAACCATAGGAAATATCATAGATAAATCCTACAAATTGATGGTCGAGCTAAAGCCTGATGCGCTTCTCGTTTTGGGGGATACGAATTCATGCCTTTCCGCAATCCCGGCAAAGAGGCTTCATATTCCTGTTTTTCATATGGAAGCAGGAAACCGCTGCAAGGATGAATGTCTTCCTGAAGAGACAAATCGCCGCATAGTGGACATTATTTCCGATGTGAACATGGCTTATTCGGAGCATGCCAGAAGATACCTTGCGGAGTGCGGGCTTCCAAAGGAAAGAACCTATGTAACGGGATCGCCTATGGCGGAAGTGCTGCGCAAGAATCTGAAATCGATAGAAGGCTCAGATATACTCAAAAAGCTGAACTTGAAGACTAAAGAGTATATCCTTCTCTCCGCTCATCGCGAAGAGAATATAGATACGGAAAAGAATTTCATGTCGCTTTTCGGAGCGATAAATAAGCTTGCGGAGAAATACGACATGCCAATTCTTTATTCCTGCCATCCGCGCTCAAAGAAGCGTCTTGAGGAAAGCGGGTTTAAACTCGATGCTCGCGTGATTCAGCACGAGCCTTTAGGTTTTCACGATTATAACTGCCTGCAGATGAACGCGTTTGCGGTAGTGTCTGACAGCGGCACGCTTCCTGAAGAGAGTTCATTCTTTACATCGGTTGGTCATCCTTTCCCTGCGGTTTGCATACGCACCTCGACAGAGCGCCCTGAGGCGCTTGACAAGGCATGTTTTATACTTGCGGGGATAGATGAAAAGTCGCTTCTTCAGGCGGTTGAAACAGCCGTAAAAATGAATGAGGCAGGGGACTATGGCATTCCTGTGCCGGATTATACTGAAGAGAACGTTTCCACCAAGGTGGTTAAAATAATACAGAGCTATACCGGAATAGTTGACAAAATGGTATGGCGAAAATACTAAAGGTAAAGAGTAAATACGAAAGTGGAAAATCTGCAAACCGAAAACAATATGCCCAGTAAGGCAGTACAAACCGCAGCAAAGACGGCTATTCTGATGGCCGTTTTGTTGCTGTGCTCAAAATGCATAGGCTTTGTGCGCGAAATGGTTATGGCTGCGTTTTTTGGTACCAGCTACATAACTGACGCCTATGTCATGGCACAGTCCATTCCAAATATGCTTTTTGCGGGCATTTTTGGTGCGGTAGCAACCGGATATATTCCGCTTTTGTCAGATTATATGGAAAAGGGCTCACAGGAAGAGGGCAATGCGTTTACCAGCCGTGTAATCAACATTCTTCTTGTCATATCCGCATTGTCGGCTTTGGTAGGCCTTTTTTTCTCTGATAAATTGACTGCATTAATGGCACCGGGCTTTGAGGAAGAAACGGCGATCCTCACATCGCGATATCTGAAAATAACATTCATGTATACCGTATTTTCGGCGACCGCAGGCATTTTAGAGGCATATCTTCAATACAAAGGAACCTTTATTCCGCAGGTCATAATAGGTTATTCGCAGAGTGCTATTCTGATTGTAACAATTATAGTCAGCGCATATACAGACTGTTATTTCCTCGCTTTTGGCCTTTTAATTGCATATATCGTGCGCCTCATATTAATGTACGTTATGGCGCGGAAGAAGGGATATCGCTATTCGCTGCATAGAGGCAGCTACGGCAAGGTTTTCAAGCAGATTATACCGCTTGCAATTCCTGTTTTCATCGGGCATTGCGGCTATCAGATAAACATGTTTGTCGACAAATATCTCGCTTCGGGATTGATTGAGGGCAGCGTTTCCGCACTAAACTACGGAAACCTACTGAATGGTATGATTATGACATTGTCGACCTCCGTTTTGAACACGATAATATATCCGAAAATCGCCCAAGCGAGCGCTTCAGACAGGCGCGACAGCGTGATCGCCATGTCGCAGACAGGTGTAAACCTTTCTGTTTTGATAGCATTGCCGTTTGCTATGGGCGCAATCGTTTATAGTGGCGAGATAGTGCAGATAGTCTTTGAAAGAGGTGCATTTGATGTAGCGGCGACGGAGCTTACGACCGGCGCTTACAGGTTCTATTCGGTGGGCATGACATTTATGGCACTGAACACATTCCTGACCAGCGTGGCGTATTCGATAAAGGATACTCGCAGGCCGATGTATTTTGCGCTGGCCAGTGTGGTGGTAAATATCGTCGTAAATCTGATGCTGGTAGGCAGCATGCAGCATTGCGGCCTCGCACTTGCAACGAGCTGTGCGGCTGCGGTGAATTCGGTGCTTCTTTATGTAGGCTTGCGGCATTTTCATGGCATCAATGTAGTGCCGAGTTGGAGCAAAATGGTGAAAATCGCACTTGCTTCGGCCGTCTCCGTCGGAGTGTCGTACCTGTGCTATCGTGGGCTTGTTGCGGCAGTCTGGATGCCGAGAATGGTATACCTCGGCCTTGCGGTAATCATTGCCGTTGGAATTTATCCGTCGCTGTTAAAAATCTTCAAAATCGAAGAACTCAAAATCCTGACTTCGGTATTGCGTCGCAGAACCCGGTAGTACCAAGGTGGAGCGAAATCTTGCAGACTCCCGTGCCGACCAATAAACGAAAAAGCCTACTTTTACCCGGTATTTAGACTGGGAGAATGAATTCATGAAAATTTTAGTAGTTTGCCAATATTACAAACCGGAACCGTTCCGCATATCTGATATCTGCGAAGAGCTGGTGCGCCGCGGCCACGAAGTGACCGTGCTGACGGGAGTGCCGAACTACCCGATGGGGAGGATTTACGAAGGCTACCGA
>JAEEGL017298305.1_pt1 | contig 26654 bp, 24 predicted proteins | sample 9134231 | NCBI WGS metagenome assembly JAEEGL01 (sample SAMN16246548, study PRJNA631951) | gut metagenome | biome: gut microbiome; feature: rumen; material: fiber-attached | host: Bos | place: Iran: Karaj | collected 2018-10 | reverse complement strand
CACTCGATGATCGGTAAATATATTGACACTATCGTACAGGAAGACACACTTCCCCACACACTGACCAGCTATTCACCCTGCTTCCGTAAGGAAAAGGGTGCGCACGGCATCGAGGAGCGCGGCGTTTACCGTATCCACCAGTTTGAGAAGCAGGAAATGATCGTCATCTGCAAGCCCGAAGACAGCATGACCTGGTACAACAAGCTCTGGAAGAACACGGTTGACCTCTTCCGTTCGCTCGACATCCCCGTAAGAACCCTCGAGTGCTGCTCGGGTGACCTGGCTGACCTTAAGGTTAAGTCCTGCGACGTCGAAGCTTGGTCCCCCCGTCAGAAGAAGTACTTCGAAGTAGGTTCCTGCTCTAACCTGGGGGATGCTCAGGCAAGAAGACTTAAGATCAGGATTAAGGGCGAGAACGGAACATATCTTGCTCACACATTAAATAACACGTGCGTAGCTCCGCCGAGAATGCTCATCGCTTTCCTCGAGAACAACTTGAACGAGGACGGCTCCATCAGGATCCCTGAGGCATTAAGACCTTACATGAGCGGCAAGAGCGTTATCGAGGTTCCGGGCAAGTAATTACTTCCCGGTTCCCCCGCAAAACAAATTCAGACAAGCGAAAAGGGCTGTTACAAACAGCCCTTTTAATTTACTTCATTAATTGCCAGTAAAGATTAAGCTCTCTTAACGAGACCGGAACGCAGGCAGCGTGTGCATACATTCATGGACTTGGGGGTGCCCTCAACAACTACCTTAACCTTATGAACGTTAGGCTGCTGCTGTGAAAGCGCACGACGAGAGATCTGTGAACGTGTGATTCTTATCTTTCTACCAAAAAATGTATCCTTCTGACAAACATCGCACTTAGCCATTCGGAAACACCTCCTTCTTTAACTTCTCTAAAACGCAAGAGAGAGTTTACCACACCCAAAAACAGTTTGCAACAAGTATTTCATGACAAATTATTCAGAATACAGTTGCCAGTTATCCTGCTCGAAGATATTGTCTCTTACAGTCAGCCAATATCCTTCATTCTCGTCAAACTGCGTAGAGCCTTCAGGTGGAATAGTAAAATCATACAGGATAAAGATCATCTGCTGGTCGAATTCATCGTGATACCTTAAAGGATTGCCCGTAAACGGGTTAACGGGGTTATCGATAAGACCTTCAGCAGCAAGATAAGGCGCATCAGCATTGGTCATAAAATCATAGGACACTGTAAATTCATTGCTGCCAAAATCCTTCACCATAAGTATGGGGTTGACGCTCTCGGCATCAAATGAAAGATGATCGATATAAAGATTATCGAACTGACCTAAGGTCTGACCATGATCAGATACCAGGATTATACGGGTGTTATCATAAAGTCCATTCTCTCTTAGATAATCAAACCAGTTGCCGAGTGCTATGCAAGCAGCCATATCGCATTCGTAGTGTGAATAATCAAGATACGACTCCATATTCATCGTGACGCCGTCCACAGTGAATCGGTCCATGTGCGTGCGGTCATACTCTGTATTATCAAAGCTTAATGCGGGAACATACTCAGGCTCCTGCAACAGACAGGTAGTATGAGTCGCACAGTTATCAAACATGAAGAAACAGTTCTGCGGATCGTCGGTTACTTCTGTGATCTCATCAAGAGCTTTAAGAACCTCATATTCCTGGACAAAAGACTCAAACAACTGGGACTGGACGGTATTAAGGTCACCAAATCCTTCGATATAACCCTCCTGCCCGACATCGATCTCATAGGCGCTTCCCTGCACATATGTATCAATGTAATTATAGGATCCTTCAGCATACAACAACGATTGGAATGCATAAGGAACTATCTTCATAAAACCGTAGCAGAATAGATTTCTGTTAAGGATCGTCTCGAATTCCTCTCCGGAATACCTTAATATCTCGCTGTTATCGTTGAAGACACCGGATAACTGCAATGCATTTACGCCTTCGCAGTCATCATAGATGCTCAAATCCGGGAGCCAGTAATAATTGGCATACGGAGGATCGGCCATAGTTACATTCCAGCCGTTAGAAGCAAATATAGTAGGTAACACACGTAAAGATTCGTTGTGCTTATCAACCAGAAGTTCGGAAGAACGGGCATTTATCTCGTACGGCGTATAATCGTATCCTCCATACAATGAAGGGGCTCCATGAAGAGTCTGAACGCCGAATGAGATGGTATTAGGATAGTATGTAAACCCTTCGAACTGCTGCGCCACATCAGGTCTTTCGTTGAAGATATAAGGGATATAGCCGTTGATCATACGGTCCATCATAATGACCACGACATTTTTACCTGTTGTGGTAAACGGAACACGGGCTTCTTCTTCAGTATTTAAATCCGTGTATGTGAATCCTTCGAGTCCTTTATTGATAAGGCTCATATTCATAAGCGAAAAGCCTGCAACAGTAAACAGACAAGCTCCCAAGATGAATGTAACTATCTTTTCGTGCCTTCGGATAAGAATAACAACTGCTGCGGCAACAGCAATATTGCATAATATGTTTGTTAACACTTCCATCAGGCCAAAGATCATAGGATGCTCATATGTAAGCTTCATGGAAAGCAGGCCGAAGTTCTTATTAAACATAACGTAATTAATGAGCGCGGTGGTCGCTAACACAGGCAATATGAACCTCAGCAGATCCTTTTTGTTATGGAATAACAGACTAAGGAAAAGAGGAACCCACAGAATAAATGCTCCTATTGAAATCATAACGCTGCTTACGATATAAAGAGCCGGGCTGTGAGAATCCGTGATAAAGGTATTCACCATCTCCTGAGGATTATTGGAAATAACATTTGAAGGTATTAATAATCCTGTAACTACAGCTAAAATCAGGCACGAGATTACAACAGATAAATGTAAAGGAGACTTCTTCCCCGTAGGTTTCCCGGCACTTTTCTTCTTGATGACTATGTTATAGACAATGTTCTTACCAAGAGAGAACAGGTTATTAAGTGTCCAATAGAAAACCAGGGCAGACGGAGAATTGTACAAAAGCAAAAGGAAAACCAGGGCTATCATTACAAGCTTGATCTTCTCTTTGATATTGCCTTTCTCGGAATAGATAAATCCCGACAGTATATTTATCAAAGTCATAAGTATGGGGAGCGCATTCAAAGTAAAAGCCCCGGTCTTTATAAGTCCATCCGGCATCGAGAGATCGGATATGGGCCCAAGCGGAACTCCGTTTAAGAATTTAAGTCCGGATAAGAATGTATATGCCGCGATAAAGAAAGGAATCTGAAGTATCAGCGACAAAGAAGTATTAAGGGAAGAAAGCGGACTGTAGCTCATATGGTAATAATAGGTCTGAAGCATCATTACACGCTCATCACCCTTAAAGCACTTCTTGATATGATCAGTCATCGGTCTTATCTTCTTCTCCCTCTCCTGCTGCTCCCTTTGAATGGAATCAGCCCTGTTATAAAGAGGAAGGATAAGAGAGTTGACAAATAAACTCAGTAAAACGATTGAAAGACCGACATTATGGGTATGCGTATAAGCAAAGAAAAACAGCCCTTCAAACACAAGTCTCAAAGGTTCAACGAATATCAAAAACAGACAGTGCATTAAAGACATAGAGTAATAATACCTCAACCTTTACTCTGAGAAAACTCGTCTTACGGCGACTATTCTCGAAGCAATATCACTGTCGGCTGTAAACTCGCGAAGCCTTATCGTGGTCCTGGCGGGCGATATCATGAGCAAGGTACCGGTATCGGTGCAAAGAGCCGCCTCATACCGCTCGGAGCCGAAGTCAGACGATAAGAATACCAGATCTCCCGGCATTATCGACTCGATAAGCAGGTCGCCCGTTACTACATCGTATTCAAGTTCTACCTCCTGCCCCGCCTGCATCTGTTCCTCGGTGGTTCTCGGCATCGCTATACCGTTAACGCACGAACAGACATATATCAGACCGTTTATAGATATACCCTGCTTCGTTATTCCGTTCTCGGAATAAGTTGCATTTACCAAAGAAAGTGCCGAACTTACGAAGTAACGGCTCGATACGACCTCGATAGAACCTCTCGGTGCGATCTCGATAACACCTGAGGAACCGACCCATCCGGTCTGACCGCCCGGCAGGGATACCTGATAAACGCCGTCTCTTTTAACATCAGCATAAAGAACTGTATTCATCATGACCTGTGTAATAAGGGTACCCTGACTTGCGTGAGTCATAACATTCTTTCCGGTCTCAGAGATAACGAGCATGTATTCATGAAGGTCGGGCTCAACTGACGAGGTATCATCGGTAAGATCCACCTTCTTGACATAGCCCTCTATTCCGTCAGTCGTCCTGATGAGCGCATACACCTCATCCGTATCATCTATCACCTGGACGGGCTCGTTATAAAGAACCTGCGTTATTCTGTGAGATGTAACATCAGGCCGCTCAAGTACGTTTGTAACTGTCTTGTTTACGACGCGGTAGGAATCATCGTAGATAAGATTAACTTCCTTCTCAACGAATAACTCGATGTTCGTTCCCCTGAAAAGCGTGGGAAGAACCTTAGGCAGGATTACAAATATTGATACGATCAGGAAAGCTGTTACGATAACCGCTGCAATCAGGCTTATCAGCGTGCGGCTGTTTCTGCCCGTGATGTTAGAGTCCTTCTTTCCGAGACCCCACATATCATAGAGGTCTTCAGGCTGTCCGTAATCACCCGCAAGATCTGCCTGCTCGTTAAGGAAAGACGCCGCATCCTCGACGTGTCTTATTCCCTTGCCTGCACCTTCCTTGTGCTTATTTTCTGAACTTTTCTCAGACTTCTTCATCTGTCAAAAGCACACAGACAGCTGTGGCGTAATCCTTTTCGTGAGTGATGCTGACAGAGGAGCTTATTACCTTGATCTCCTGCGCCTTCTTAAGGGCTTCCCCGTGAAGAGTAAGTTCGGGCGCTCCGCCCTCGCCGCAGGTGATCTCGATGTCGCTTAAGGCTATTCCCTGTGTCATGATGCCTGTACCCAGAGCCTTCGCCACGGCCTCCTTGGCAGCAAATCTGCCCGCGTAGATCTCGTTTACACGGGTCTTTGAATCATGCGACTGTGCATAGACACGCTCCGCCCTTGTATAGGTTCTGTCGAGAAAAAGCGTGCTTTGCTTCGTAAGGATCTTTTCGATCCTCGGGATAAAAACGGTATCGATGCCGCTTCTAACTCTCATCAGATCGTTCCCGCACCTCTTAATTTGCCCGCGATTCTCTCCTCAGAGCCTTCAACGAGGGCGACAAGAGACGAAGATGACACGATCACAGTGGGAAGTCCCGAAGCGATCCTCGCCTCAAGCAGAGTGTGCAGATTGGTTGCATTCTTATAAACATTAGTAATCTCCGGCACATAGTCGTCGATCACGATATAGTCGTAGGACTTAAGGTCATCGAGCTCCTCATTCGTTAACTCGAAGAGCCTGTCGGCCTTAAGATAATGAGCCGAGAGGCCCTGCAGGATAGCGTATTTACAGGATACGACCGCAAGATAAGTCTTACCCGATGACACGCCGCCGTTTAAGATCATCACGGGGTTATCGGACTTACCTGCCATAATCTTCTGGATCTTCTTGAATTTCTGGGCACGCTCACCCTTATCTTTGTAGTAATCAAGGTCAAAACCCTTGAGAGTGAAAGTCGAGAAATCCTTAAGCCCTGATGCATTACAAACTTCCACGATGGCATCCTTCATGCAGTCGGGGCAGACAACGCTTCTGCCGTCCTTAGCCTTCACATAGCCGGTGTCATTACACTTAGGGCAGATTGCTCTTGTTGAATCGAAGTCATCTCTTATGTTGTTGTCCTCAAGGAACTTCTCCCTTTGCTTAAGGATGTCCTCCTCCCTCTTAACAAGGGCCTCCATGGGATCAGTGTCGTGCTCGATAGATGCGATCAGCTTCTCCGCACGAACTTCAACGAGCTGGGAATCGAGCTTGCGAAGCTCCGGAAACTTCTCGTGAACTGCATCGATCACGTCTTCTTTCTTTACTTCCTTGATATTATTGATGCGCGAAAGGCGTTCATTTACCGCCTCAGATATCGTCTTCATCGTTTCCTCCACCAAACATCTCGAGTATAGGGTCATGCTCCAGGGAAGGCTTCTCACTCTTTTTCTCTTCGTCTTCCTTTTGCTTGACGGTAATACCCGCATCCTTGCCGCTTCTTCTTACATTGCTTCTGCCACGGGCGCGGCTTGCCTTGGCTTTATTCTCATCCGCTCTTTCTTTCTCGTAAACAGCGGCCTTATCTATCGTAGTTATGCCGGCATCAAACCACTCGCGCAGCTTGTTCTCGACATCTACTGTTCTTATATTACCGCGATACTCGTTACATTTAAAAGCATACTCCACCATCTGACTGTCGGCCTTATAAAGCTCCGACCACTTAGCGATGCGCTTCAAGTCAAGGTCATTTAGGCGCCTTCTCATGAGCTTGCCCATAAGTTTAACAAGCTCGTCGTTGTTGCCCTTGACCTCGTAGTACTCCTTAAGAGCATCCGCCTTAAGATATCCCTTCTCATACCATTCCTGTGCAAGTTCATACATCATCGGCACCTTAAAGTGGACTCTTCTTTCCTTCCCCTCCTCGAAAAGCGCATACACAACAGCATCATCAAAGTGATACTCGTGCAGACACTTATCAATAAGCTTATAGAAAGCAAATGCCATGTAACCGTTGTAGTATGTCTTCTGGATAGATTCGGCAAGGAGCTTGCGCTTCTTCTCGTCACTTTTAAGGACGGGAACGCCGTCCTCATCGACCTTGGAATTAACATACTCATCGATTTCTATCTTGCGAAGGTCGATGAATTCATAGTCTTCTGAATCAGTACGTGACAAAATGCCGTTCGCCACGAGTTCCTTAAGTGCATTATTAATTTCTTCCTTTGGAATTACCGTGTAGGATAATGCGTCTTCCTCTTTAAAGCTTCCGCCCTTATAACTCATGCAAAGCCAAAGATACAAGTCAGTCGCATCTTTGCTCAACATAGGCATATACCGGACAATAAAGATGTCCGGTATAAGTGATTCGCTTATTAACAATTCGTGATAGTCTTTGCTGTCAGCCATTGTGTCCTTTGATGTATCAGGCTGCCGGCTGCTCTGCAGGCTGTTCAGCAGGTACGTCTGCCGGAGGCGGTTCTACCGCTTCACCTGTACCGGGATCTGCCGGAGCATTAGGATCTACGGGAGCGTTAGGATCTACGGGAGCGTTAGGATCGCCTGTCTCAGTTGCAGGACCTTCCACAACACCTGTAAGTGCGCCGGTTGCAGGATCAAGAGTAGCCTGTGTGCCGTCGGCATTAAGTGTACCGACTTCAATCTGTGCAGAAATCGTGGAATACCATGAATTAGGAAGATCAACTCTTCTGATTTCATTGCCGTTAGCATCCATCCAGATCTGGTAGGAAGCAGCGGTAACTCCGTCGTGAGCAGCTCTCAGGTTATTCGTCTCACCAACGGGAAGCTGCGGGTTAGCAATATACTGAACACCTGCAGGGTTAGTCGATAATGTCTCGCCCTCAAATACGATGTACTGTCCATCCGGAAGCTGATGACCGAAGATGGATACAGTGATCTTTGATGTGCTCGGATCCCAGTAAGCGGAAAGTGCTATCGGGTAATCAGAGCTGTTTCTGAATGCGAAGTCCTGATTAGGCCAGTCAACAGCTGCGTCAGTACCTGCAGCAGCGTATGTGGAAGGCCACATATGAGGATTACGCTCGATTACTTCAAGGTCAGACTTGATAACAGACTGGTAGATCATGGAGCTTACCTGGCAGATACCGCCGCCGTAAGCCTGAGCAGACTGTCCGTTCTCGATAACGCCGGCAACTTCATAACCGGAAGCCGCAGTTCTCTCACCGATAAAGTCATTGAAAGACCACTCCTCACCGGACTGAAGAACAAGACCGTTGATCCTCTCGCAAGTAATCTGGATGTTGTGGTTTCGGTTGCTGTTAGATGATGTGGTTGATGTGGATGAAGCGATGAGACCGAACTCATTCTGGATCATCTCTGTTGTCAAAGAAGGCTCTGTGACAGAAGCAACAACATCTACGACGCCCTCATAGACGCCGGACTCGAGAAGGCCCCTTACGCTCGCAACAGCCTCAGCCATGTCGATTTCATAGCCTCTCTGGGAATTCGTATAAGTAAATGTCTCTGTCTCAGTATCGAAGCCTGTGATAACAGCGTCCTGAGCTACTGAGGTTGAATCTGCAAGTGTCTCGTTAACGATCTGCTCAACTCCCTCGGAAGAAAGAGTATAAGCTGATGTGTACTCAGCAGGTGTAGTTCTTAAAGCAAGTCTCTGGTTATAAAGATTAACCAGACCCTGAGGGTCCTCATTGCCTTGAAGTCTTAAGTAGTTGTAAGCCTCTTCGACTACAGAATCGAGAGTGGATGTCAATGTAAGTGTGCTTAAATCCAGAGGATAGTTAACTCCGTCAAGATTCAGGCTGATATTAAGTGTGGGCTGCGCAGGCTGGTTAGGTGTAAGAGTGGAAAGTGCCTGCTCCTTACTCATTCCGCTTACATCGATACCATTGATGATGATACCGTCGATAAAGTTATCGGTCGTAAGCATTGCACGCAGTTCCTTGGCTGAAACCTTATCGGTCGTTCCGTCAGCAAGGACGATGTCATACTTGGGATCGAAGAAACCCGTTGAATAAAGGTAATAGCCGCCGCCTGCAAGAACAAGCAAAATAACAACAACGATAAGCGCCTTCGTACCGACAGGTGCTTTCTTCCTCTTCGCAGGACTCTTAACCTTGGAATCCTTGTTAGTTGTCTTCTTGGACTTTGAAGATGCGCCAACTCGTACAGGTGCATTGCCCTGTGTTATATGAGAAGGCCTCGAATGCCCCTTACTGCTTGAATTCCCGTTAGTACCGGAACCACTCTTCATTTAATACGCCTCATCCCGAAAAATAATTACACTTCAATATACTTAACGGCGACAGAAGTTTCAAGCCGTATTTAATAAATATTTTAGATATTTCGGTAATTAATTTTGTACCATTAGCCGATATGTTATAATCAAGGCGATTATGGGGAGTCTGTTCTATTCAGGCGCACCGGTGGGAGAAAATGAGCAACAGCAAAGTAACTTTTACACATATCCTTAAGATCATCTTCCTTTGCGGTCTTGTGGTTATGGTTAATTTTGCCTATGTCACGAGCTTCTTCGCTATCTTCGGTTCCGAGATGGAGAACGTGGAATCAGGCGTTAACAACTACGATGCATACATCGCATTGGTTCCTATTATCTCCCTGTCGAGCTTTATACTTGCCGACTTCCTGCAGATGGCCCGTTTCTTCAGAAAGAAGAACGTCGAGATCATCGCAGATTCAATTAAATTCAGTTTTATACAGACATTGATCACTCTTTCCGCGAAGGACCTTACAGAGCTTCGTGCTTTCCCTCGAAGCGTTATCCTCTTGAGCTTCATCGTATTGATGATCTATATCTTCATGTGGCAGATGATCTGTATGGCCATCAGCCGTAAGGTCTTCGAGACCGGAAGTCTTGTTATCATCGGCTCGAACGTCGCTACGATGAATCAGGTAAAAGAGAAGATTTCCCCTTCACTTAAGAGTGTGGACCTGGACTTCTCAAGACTCGTACGTTATTCGGATAAGCGTGCTGTACGTGCAGTAATCCGAAGCAATGTTGAGATATTCATTTGTCCCGATGTTCCCGAGGATGTTAAATCAGATATCATCCTTGCTTGTGCAAAGTACAATACAGTTGTTTATGTAGTTCCCCAGTTCTATGAGATCAGCCTTTATAAGTCCAAGATCATCTATCTTAACGACCTTATGGTCATGCTCATGGACAGAATGGGACTTACTTTCGAGCAGCGCATGTTTAAGAGGATACTCGATCTTATCGTATCCATTTTCGCGCTGGTGGTAACATCTCCCATCATGCTTTTGAGCGCACTTCTTATCAAGATCGAGGACGGAGGCCCTGTTTTCTTCAAGCAGGAGCGCCTTACTATCAATAATAAACCTTATTACATTTATAAGCTCCGCACCATGAGAGTGGATGCCGAGGCAATGACGGGCGCCGTTATCTCCGGCAAGAACGATCCGCGTGTAACAAAGATCGGCCGTTTCTTGAGAAGAAGTAAGATCGACGAACTGCCGCAGTTCATGAATGTTCTTATGGGCGAGATGAGTGTTGTGGGACCCAGATCCGAGCGTCCCGAGTTTGTTGCAGACTTCGAGAAGAAGATCCCCGGCTACTCACAAAGATTTGCCGTTAAAGCAGGTATCACAGGTCTTGCGCAGGTATCGGGCAACTACGATACGACCGCACAGGATAAGCTTCGTTACGACCTGCTTTATATTAAGAATTACTCTATCCTTCAGGATATCAAGATCATTTTCCTGACGGTGCGTGCCATCTTCACGCCTCACCTTTATAACCAGAGTTTTGAGCAGAACAGAGAGACTGTAGTCTCAACTGATGCACAGCTGCACAGGACGGTAAGTTCAGATGGCTAATCCGTATTCCGTTCTTATGTCCGTTTACTCGGAAGAGAATGCCGTCAATTTAAGACAGAGCATCGAGAGTGTTATGACGCAGGATTTCCCTGCCTCCGAGTTCGTTCTCGTTATAGACGGTCCTATCGGCTCTGCGCTCGAGGAAGTAATCAACTCCTACCCTTCCCTGAAGATCGTCCGTCTGCCACAAAACGTCGGACTCGGTGCCGCTTTGAACGAGGGGCTTAAACATACTTCTTATGATATCGTCGCCAGAATGGACAGTGATGACATCGCGACTCCCTCGAGAATGGGCAAGGAATACTCGAAGATAAGTGAGGGACTTGATATCGTAAGTGCTCCCGTATATGAATTCGAGGGCAACATCAGCTTCCTTACAGGTCAGCGCGATGTTCCGCATACACAGGAAGAGATAATAGAATACTCGAAGAAGCGTAATCCCTTTAACCACCCTTGTGTAATGTTCCGCAAGAGCGCTGTTATCGAAGCAGGCGGCTACAAAGCTGACTACCCGCTTTTCGAAGACTATGATCTTTGGATAAGGATGCTCAAGAACGGTGCCAGATGCGCGAATTTAAGCGAGCCTCTTCTTTACATGAGAACTGATGAGGGCATGTATCTGAGACGCGGCGGTATGGATTATGCGAAGATAATGCTCAGCTTCCACAAGATGCTGATGACAACCGGATGGACTTCAAAGAAAGACTATTACACGGGAGCTATCCCGCATGCCATCGTATGTGCAATGCCCGAGTTTATCAGGCGTGCCGTCTACCGTAAGCTTCACCAAAGGCCTTAACAGTACCTTCGGCACAAGTTTCCCAGGAGAATATCCGCGCATGATCCTGCGCGGCTTTTATTTTGTTTTGAGCATCCTGTCCGCCCTGCTGCGCCTGAATGCCGAGCTTTAAAGCTTCTTCAAGATTATCCCTGATGCTCTCGGGCATCCCGGGGTCAGCAAGGAAGCCAAATCCCTCTGCTATCTCTTTCATCGATGATCTGTTTGAGGTAACGACGGGAACTCCTGCAGCCATTGCCTCCGCAACGGGAATTCCAAAGCCCTCATACAGAGAAACATACGCGGCAGTGCTTGCCCTCTTCATAAGAGGGATCATATCCTGATCATCAACAAATCCCGTGAATACGACCTGATCCTTAAGTTCGGGATCAGAGTTAACCATGCTGAAAAGCTCGTCGTAGAACCAGCCCTTCTTACCTGTGATAACAAGCTTGAACTTGCTTCTCACGGGGTCAGACAGAAGTCTGTAACCTTTGATAAGACCTGCCACATTCTTGCGCGGCTCCAGCGTTCCCACATAGTAGATATAATTGCGGTCTATCCCGTACTTGCTTAAAGTCTCATCGTCCGCGGGTGTACCCGTGTAGAACTCGTCCGCGACGCCCATGTAAGTCACCGTGATATTGGTATTTCGAGGCTTACAGTACTTCGGGATATCATCCTTCGAATTATTGGAGATGGTGATTATCTTATCGGTGGACCTTGCCGAGCGCTTGATATACCACTTGAACATCTCCCTTTTCCAGCCGACATAAAGCTCGGGGAAAGAGAAATACGCCATGTCGTGAAACGCGCTCACCACCGCAGTCTTCGGGCTTATAAGCCTTAAAGGATACGGCATGGTGTAGTTCGGGCAGTGAAGCACATCCGCCTTTATCTTCTTAAGTCTCCAGGGGAAAACGAACTGCTCCCACAGTATGCGGACCCACTGCTTTCTTAATATCCCCGCCTTACACGGAACCATGTGGAAATTCTCTGCATACACGCCAAAGCCGCCCAGGTCATCATCCTGCGCGAAAAGATAATACTCATTCTCTTTATCGACCTGCTGAAGCCCCTTGATAAGGCCCAGCATGTATCTTCCGATGCCGGTCTTAGACTTGGGTGTAGAGGTCAGATCGAGGGCGATCCTCAAAGGAGCTCCTCTCTTCCCTGCTCATTAAGAGCATCTACTACCTTCTTAACATCCTGGGCGCTGTCCTTCCTGCAAACGAGGATCGCATCCTTCGTGTTAACGATAACGATATCATCAAGCCCAACAGCAGCGATAAGCTTATCCCCCGCCGCGTCGAAAATAACACTATTCTTTGAACCCTTGATAATCCTGTTCTTCGCATCGGCCTGCTCACCTGCTGCGATATTGCCGTCGACATCCTTATCGAAGACATTATCAAGGCTGTCCCAAGCTCCGACATCATTCCATCCGAAGTCTGCAGGGATACAGTAAACACCCTCGGCATTCTCCATGATTCCGTAGTCTACGGAGATCTTCTCGAGAGCGGGATATGTAGCTTCGATAGCGCCCTTCTCATCAGGGGTTCTCAGTGAATCGAAGATATTCTCCATCGACTCGTACATATCGGGAAGAAGCTTCTTAAAGTAATCGAGGATTACCGATACCTTCCAAATGAACATGCCGGAATTCCAAAGATATCTTCCGGAATCAACATACTCGGTAGCCCTTGCAAGATCGGGCTTCTCGACGAATCTTAAAAGATCGTATACCTCAGTCCCGACCGCTGCGGATTCGGAAAAATTGATATATCCGTATCCTGTCGAAGGGAATGTGGGCTTGATACCGATCGTTACAATACGGTCAGTCTCTTCTGCCGTCTTAAGAGCAAGTTCAAGAACTCTCTCGTACTCTTCTATATTGCCGATGTGGTGATCTGCAGGAAGTACTGCCATTACAGCATCCCCGTACAGTTTCTTCAACGTCATTGCCGCATAGATAATGCAGGGAGCTGTATTTCTCTGAACAGGTTCGATCAGGATCTGACTCCTGTCGATTTCCTTGAAGAGTACCTTGTCCATGAGCTGTGCCTGCTTCTCATTCGTAACGATGAAAGTATTCTCACGTCCGATAACCTTATCGTAGTGCTTGATCGTCTCATTGATCATAACATCGTCACCCGTAAGCTTAACTAACTGCTTGGGTGAAGCCATTCTCGATACGGGCCAGAATCTCGTTCCGCCGCCGCCTGCCATAATGACTGCTGCTCTTTGCATAACAGTACTCCTTGTTTCTAATTAATTTACTTCATATAATACCACAGTATGAGTAATTACAGATTCCTTGTAGCCTCCGATATGGACTACACTTTATTGTTGCCGGGCAAGCCCGTTTCTCCTGCTAACAAGGAGGCTGTCCGGGCGATCCGCGAGGCCGGCGGAGCCTTTACTCTGGCAACCGGACGTTCATTCTATCTTACCGGTTCATACGCCCGGGACCTTGGAATTACTGTTCCTTTGATCACCAGCAACGGAGCGGCTATATCGGACCCCGTTAAATTCTGCGACATCGAATCAGTCGATTTCCCTTCTTTTATTCTTGATTCACTTATGAAACTCTTTATAGATGAAGGCGTTGATGCGACCGGTTACAGTTCCGACGGGATTTATTATCTACCCAACAGCTCACGTTCGTCATTTATCGATTCATATAACGCTTCTGTAGATGCGGATATTAAAGTACCGATTCTAAAGAGTTCTGATCATTCGTTTAACAAATTCCTGCTTATTGGCCCTTCTTCTTCGGTCGTTGACAAGCTTCATTCTATCCCCGGTCTTCAGATAGTCAGTTCAGCGAAGAACTTCCTCGATATCATGATGGAAGGAACGGGCAAAGGTAAGGCTTTACATAGAATCGCTTCATCATTGGACATTCCTGTTACTTTTGCATTGGGCGACTCTGAGAATGATCTGTCTTTGCTTGAATCTTCTGACCATTCTATAGCTATGGCAGATTCAGACCCCTCATTGCTCAAGATAGCAGATTATACAACTTCCGATTGTGAATCCGACGGATTCGCCCGCGCAGTCTACGAATTCATTCTCCCGCTGGTCCACTGACTTTTTTCCTGACTTTCTCAATATAAAGTCAGTCATTTGTTCAGCAGAAGCCCTCTACTGACTTTTTGTCTGACTAAATTTCAAAAAAGTCAGTCTTTTGTTCAGCCTTCACCTTCTTCATCACATACTGACGTGCAAATGAATCGATTATCACACCAATTATTCTTCGGATCGTATCATGCTCCGGCCTATAATTGCCGTCAGCTGATACAAACGCTATATCCCTGTTCGGATAAAGGCCGACGCTTATATATGTGCTGAATTTCTCGGCATTATCGTTTACATAGTACACAAATCCGAGCAGGCCTAACATCTCAATAAATCCGCAGCGGTTATACTCGGGAAAGTTCATCGCAAAATCAGGATACATATCGCCTTTAGAAGATGTCCTCAGTCTCACATCATACTTGTATTCAATGCCCATTTCCTCGAGAATCTCAGCTGCATCCGCTTCAAACTGAGACCTCATTATCAGTCCGTTATGACTGATCTTCTTTTTCTTCTGGGCTGTACAATCTCCCGAGTTAAAAGAATCCCACATTCTCGAACTAAAGACATTATCAGTGTTGGGACGCAGTACGTAATCTTTTGCTATCTGTGCCAACGAACCGCCGTAATTACAGTTCCAGCCAGCAATCAGCTTCTTATACTGTTCTTTAAGCTTCTTCCGCTTTAACGCAATCTCATTATATTGCTCCCAATAACGACTCTTCGGAGAGATCCTCCTTTTACTTACTCTCCCGGTTCGTGGATCTGTTGTAACAACAGCAATAACTACCTGTCCCTCGTTCCTGTTGAATGATGCCTTGGGAAGATTTGCCAGAATCCCGGTAAGGTAAATATACCTTCCGATATAAAACTCCTTAGGTATTATTCCATATTCCATACATACACTTTACAAGCATAAAGTGCCACATTCAACGGGGGCAAAACAAGTTGGGACAAAATGGGCGGTGTGGAACAATAAAAGCCAGTAAATAAAGGCTTTTTACGCCTTACCTGAGACTTTACGGATCAAACGGTCATATCCTTCGCAGATCTTGTCCCAGCTGTAATCATTATCCACATAATGAACGCCGTTACCGCCCATCGCGGCAACTTCTGAATCGTGGGACAGAAGATAATTGACGCATCCTTCGAATTCCAAATATCCCGAATAGAACAATCCCGCATTGGATCTTAATGCATGGCCTTTCAAAACAGGACAATCAGCCGACACGAGTACCGGTTTGTTCATCTTCATAGCCTCTAATACAACGATCGATAAGCTCTCGAACTTGGAAGGAAGTACGAGGAAACGGCAGGCTGCAAGGCCTGAGAACTTGTCTTCTTCGGACACAAATCCTAAAGAAATGATATCGTCGCGCTTAGGAATCTCAATGACTGGTTTGCCCATAAGAACAAGCTTCAGATCTGAATTGGGATTGCGCTTTTTGTATTCGATAAAGTATTTAAAAAGCTCCGGACAGCATTTATTCTCGTCGATTCGGCCCATATAGAGCATGAAATCAGACAGCCCGTACTTCTCGATAAAGCCTTGTCTGTCTATGCCTTCAGGCAGCTCAACGCCGACTCCGCCCTTTCCGCCGTTGTCCGGACGTGATAAAGAGACCGGGAAAAGAGCATTTGTAAGCTCCTTCTCCTCTACCGTGTTATAGTAAAACGCTGACGGAAGCGTAAACATCTTCTCGAATATGCCAAGATGGATAGGCGTCTCTTCGTGAGCTGTAGGAATAAAGATCGCCTTATCCGCTACAACGGGCAAACCGAAGTAAGTTGTATAGTAAAGATAGCAGACGAATATAAATACATCATAGTCGTCCCGTATCTGAGCAAGCCTCTCAGGCAAACCGGGACAATAAGGTCCCTGAGCCGCCATCCACTCCTCTTCTTTCTCCTTGGAAAGGGGCTCGCGGGCCGCCGCAGCACCCAAAACCTTCTCAGATAATTTGTTGAACGATGTTACATCCCTCTCCCGCAAATTACTGATTCTGTTGACTTTGACGCCATTTAACATTGTTACGCCGGGCTCATACTCATTTTTCCAGGTCTGATAATCGACCGCACAGGTAGTCAGACATGAAACCTCATATCCGGGAAGCTTCGCCAGGTGCTCTGCGACCTCTCTTGTGTATGCTTCAGCACCACCGTTGACCTCAAGGCCGTACCTTTGAACAACAAAACAGACCTTCATCAAACCGCCCCCGTAAATTCTGATATCTCATCAAGCAAGATCTTCGATACATTCTCATATGAGAAATACTTCAAACGCTCATCCTGCTCTTCGATCAGCTTCTGTCGAAGTTCTTTATTAAATAAAGCCTCATGCAAAGCCTGTCCCATCAGCGCGGGATCCTTATCTTTAAGCAAAATTCCGGTTCCGCCAAGCGTCTCGGGCATTGCACAGGAATCATATGCGATTATCGGTATCTTAAAATACATAGCCTCAAGCAAAGGCACACAGAAGCCCTCATGTTCAGACAACTGTACAAAAACATCTGCAGAACGGTAATAAGCAAGAATCTGCGGGAATGTGATATGACCTGTGAAGATGATGTCCTCGAGTCCCAGTTTCTTTGCATAAAGCCTCAATCTGGCGGTATACTTCTCCATTCCCTGCGTGGAACCTGCAAGGATAAGGCGCACGGGCTCCTTATACATCTGACGGTATGCATAGAGCATCGTCATAAGGTCCTCAGGCTTCTTATTAGGAACAATACGTCCTACAAACAGGATATTCTTAACCTCGTGGTCGTTATCAGCCGCAGGACCGCCCATCTTCTCGAGCAAAGCGGCATCAGGCTCCTTCGCATAGTCCTCGAAAGGAACAAGGATAGGTCCGACCTTCATAGGACACTTGTAGCCGTAAGACTTCAATTGATCAAGGTTAAACTGTGAGTCGCAGATTCCCGCCTCGAATGTATCCTTCAAAGACTTCGCCTCTTCGATACCCTGAGCACAGAGCTTCGCCGTTGCACCGCTGTACGGCACAAAGAAATCGGGCGGCGTCATGTTATGGTAGATAACAAACTTGCGGCAAGGCAGATCCTTTATCTTCTCGTTAAGCATCGTACCCGTCGATAAGTGATAGAGCATGATGTCATTCTTCTTAACCTTGGGAAGCACATGATACGGCTTTATCGTCTTGCTTATAAACTTGGGATCTAAGTGCTCGGCGTAAACGACGGACTTCCTTATCCCCTTGCTCATAAGGAGCTTCTGGATGGCAAGAGTGTCGTTACTTACGGCATCCCCGCGCGACAGCGTTGTTAAGACCTGAAATACTCTCATTTACTTAACTCTTCTATCCTGTCCTGAAGGACATTGATCCGCGCGAAAAGGTCCTGCTTGATCTTCTCGCACTCACAAAACTCCTTGAAAACACTCAAGAGCTTATCGTTAATATCGTTCTGCGCATAAGTGCAGGGGTTATAGTAGAAACCGTAGAACATGCCGCCGATCTTCTCCGGGATGGAGTGATACTGCGGAACCACCTTCTTGTTCTTCTCAATAAAATCCAGCGTGCGCGATACAGAATCCTCCATGGAGATACCCATAAGGACGGAGATATCCTCGAAGTTAACGGGAAGTTCAACACTTCCCTCGCGCGCATCGGATGTACGCTTAGCTTCCCAAAGCTCGCGGCCTGTCATTACTTACTGCCCTCGAGTTTTTCCACCTTCTGCTCAAGATCCTTCAAAGTCTGCTCGAGCTCGGCGATCTCATTTTTCTGATTGCGTACTGCCTCAGATACCATGTAAAAATGGTAATTAAGCTTATTTTGCTGTGCGACTATAGGCAGAACAAAGAATGAACCTGCCTTACGGATACACTTCTTGAAAAACCTCTTAAACCGGTTGCCCTCGAGTGTCTTATAAGCCGTAACTTCATAGTTATAAGCAAGATATCTCACTGCTTCATCAAGCGTGGAAGCGGATGCTCCGGATGACTCGTCAGCAAATGAGAGAGGTATCTTATCAGCTCCGCTCTCCTTTATCTCGGCGCGGATCTGTTCCATTATCTTCGTTACGTCTATACCGTTAGTTTCAGCCATTGTCTTCATCCTTACCGTTAACGTCGTATTCCCAGTCATGCTCCATGAAGAAGCCTCCGACATCAGGAGTCTGCCTGTATGTATCGATCTTAAGTGCATCCTTCCAGTAATCGACCGGAACACCGTCTCCGTATTCAATCGAGAAGCTTACAGTATACTGATCCGGCATAAGAGGAATCTTACGCATGATTATCGTAAACTCGCCATCCTCATTAAGATCAAAGTTCGGATGCCCGTCGATACGGGTATTTGTTCCGTAAAGATTCTCGCCTGAATTTCTGAAAAATCCGATACCGAAGACCGCATCCTTTATAGGCTTTTCGACATGGTAGTGCACTTTAAAGTAAACATCGGAGCCGACCTCGAACTGTCTTTTGCCGACACCGTCAGGTCCGCAAGCCGTGATGCTTGTAATCTTAACTTCGCCGGAACCCCAGCGGTACTGTCCGCCGTTAGCCTCAACTGCTGCCTGCTGCTCGGGGATCATCGACAGTTTCAAGTTCTCCTTATAGCGGCGCTCCTGCATGTAAGCGATATACTCGGGAGGTATATCCAGCGCCTTGCCGCCTGCAGCCTGACGCTGCTCATTCATGAAGTCCAGATACTCACTATGGACAGCAAGAGGAGTGCCGTCAGCCCTGATCTTTCCTTCATTGATCCAGATCGATCTGTCGCAGATATTCTCGATCTGCGAAAGCGAGTGGGAAACAATAACGATAGTCGTTCCCTTCTCCTTTATCTCCTGAAGCTTCGAGAAGCACTTTGCCTGGAAGTTCGCATCACCTACAGCGAGGATCTCATCGATGAGAAGCACATCCGCGTCAACATTGATGGCAACGGAGAAAGCAAGTCTCATATACATTCCGGACGAATAAGTACGGACGGGGTTATCGATGAACCCTGCAAGTTCCGAGAAATCGATTATCGTCTGAAGACGCGACTCTATCTCTTCCTTAGTAAGACCGAAGATAGACGCGTTAATGTAGATGTTCTCGCGGCCGCTCATGTCGGGGTGGAAACCCGCACCAAGTTCGAGCAAAGATGAGACACGGCCCGTGATATCAACGGAACCGCCATCGGGATAAAGGATACCCGAGATAAGCTTCAAAAGTGTAGACTTACCGCAGCCGTTGTGACCGATAAGACCTACAGCCTCGCCCTTCTTGATATCAAACGAAACATCATCAAGAACCGTTCTTACCTCATGCTTATTACGGTTACGGAAAAGGATGACTTCCTTCAAGGAACGTCCCTTATCATAGTAGACCTTAAACTTCTTGGTCAGATTACTTACGCGGATTGCAACATCATCTGCCATATTAAAGCTCCTCCGCGAATCTTCTTTGCAGTCTTCCGAACACGAGCATGCCTAACAAGACAGTAACTACTCCGATCAGAATAGCAAGAACAAGTGTGGTAAGGTCCGGTGTCCTTCCGTAATACAAAACGTCACGGTACGCGTTAACGATAGGCGTGACGGGGTTTAATCTGTAGATACCAAGATACTTCTCGGGAACCATCGTCTCGGGATAGCAGATAGGTGTCGCGTAAAGCCATGCCATCGCGACTATGGCAAGTATGTGCTCCAGGTCGCGAAAATATACCGTTAAAGACGAGCTTATAAGCGCGATGCCGAGTGCCATTATATACTCGACAATCATGATGACAGGCAGGCACAAAAGTCCGCCTACAGTAGGTCTTACACCCGACACAACGGAGACTATGATAACGACTATAAATGACAAAAGCATATTCACGAACTGTGAAGTTACAAATGAAATAGGAATGATCTCACGAGGAAATCTTATCTTCTTGATAAGATCCTTCTGCGCAATGATCGAAGTGGAACCTCCGGTTATCGCAGCGGAGAAGAAAAGCCAAGGGATAAGACCTACGAACAGATAAAGGTAGAACTTATCAACCCCCGCCTTCATGATGATCGAGAAGACCATATTATAGACAAGAAGCTGCAAAAGAGGATTTACAAAAGTCCACATGAAGCCCAGAACCGAGCCCTTGTACTTTCCTCGAAGATCCCTCTTTACGAGGCTTCGTATCATCAAACGGTATTCGTAGATTTCCTTAAGCTTGTTCATTTCTAAGATAGTACTCGTACATGTCCTTTAAAGTATCGAAGATGGAATACTGAGGCTCCCAGCCCAAGTCCTTCTTGATCGCGGTATTATCACACAGAACGATCGGAGTATCAACAGGTCTGAACCTTTCCTGATCGACAACGACCTTAACATCAACGGAACAAAGACTGACTATATAGTTAAGCATCTCATCAAGTCCGAACGCCTTGCCGCTTCCGACATTATAGATCTTGGAATCATCGTCGCTTTCAATGATCATCCGGTATGCTCTTACGATGTCACGTACATCGGAAAAGTCTCTCTTCGCAGACAAGTTGCCTACGTGTATCTCACCCGGCTCACCCGTCGCCTCAATCATCGCAGCCTGCTTACAGAAACTCGGAAGAACGAATGAATCCTTCTGACCGATTCCCGTGTGGTTGAAAGGTCTTGCATAGTAGATCTTCATACCGAACTTGGCTCTGTATGCGGAAACAAACTGTTCCTGACTCATCTTCGAGATGCCGTAAGGATTGTTTCCCCTCAAAGGATCTGATTCATTGATCGCGCTGTCCTTCTCGCAGTACTCCTCGGAAGAACCGATGAACATGATCTTCGCATTCTTCGCATATTTGCCTGCTGCCTCGAGTATGTTCAATGAACCTATGACATTTACCTGAATGGTCGTCTGCGGGATTTTCCACGATGCACCGACACTCGATATAGCCGCGAGATTAATAATCGCATCAGGCTGTATCTTCTGAATGAGAATGGAAACAAAATCGGGACTTAAAAGATCACCCGAATAGTATTCAACATCAGGTATATCAAGAGCGGGCAGGACATCACTTCCCGCCACTTCATAACCGTGAGATTTGAGCTCCTCGGTAAGATACTTACCGACGAATCCTCCAATACCGAAGATAAGAGCTTTCATCAGGAAATTCCGGCTTCCTTCTTAGCAAGCTTCAAATCGTGCTCAGCCATGATCCTTACGAGATCCTCGTAGGATGTTGTCTGAGGATTCCAGCCGAGCTTAGTCTTAGCCTTTGTGGGATCGCCCCAGAGATTAACAACGTCTGTAGGTCTGAACCACTGAGGGTTAACGCATACGAGCATCTTGCCTGTTGCCTTATCGTAACCCTTCTCATCGATGCCCTCGCCCTTCCACTCGATCTCAATGCCGACGTGCTTGAATGCGAGAGTCGTGAACTCACGAACTGTATGCTGAACACCTGTAGCGATTACAAAATCGTCAGGCTCGTCCTGCTGGAGAATAAGCCACATGCACTCTACATATTCCTTTGCATAACCCCAGTCACGGAGTGAATCGAGGTTGCCGAGCTCAAGGTGATCCTGAGTTCCGACTGCGATACGGCCTGCAGCTCTTGTAATCTTTCTTGTTACGAATGTCTCTCCTCTTCTTTCAGACTCGTGATTGAAAAGGATACCGTTAGCACAGAACATACCGTAAGCTTCCCTGTACTCCTTCATCATCCAGAAGCCGTACTGCTTAGCAACAGCGTAGGGTGAGAAAGGATGGAAAGGTGTCGTCTCTGACTGAGGGCACTCCTCAACCTTTCCGTAAAGCTCGGATGTACTTGCCTGATAGATCTTGCACTTCTTCTCAAGGCCCATGATGTGTACTGCCTCAAGAACACGAAGAACGCCGATAGCGTCAACTTCGCCTGTATATTCAGCAGCCTCGAAGCTTACGCCTACGTGAGACTGAGCTGCGAGATTATAGATCTCGTCAGGCTCTACGTCCTTAACTGCTCTTAAAATACTTGATGAATCGGAGAGGTCTCCCTCGTGAAGTATGATCTTGTTTGCATCGATAAGATGCTGGATCCTCTCTGTTGTAACAACAGATGCTCTTCTTATGATACCGTGGACTTCATAACCCTTCTCGAGCAAGAACTCTGCAAGATAAGATCCGTCCTGTCCTGTAATACCTGTAATTAAAGCTTTTTTCATCGTTTTGTAGCCTCTTCTGTTTTTATTATCTACTTATTATAGCATAGTGTTATAATAACACGAGTTTTGCATTCGGGCAGGATAGATATTTGTTAAAACAAAAGAGCATTATCGAGCAGACTTTCCGAAGTTCTGTCGTCAGCATTATCCTTGCGGCGATGGCAGTTCTGATTGGCGTCGTCATCGACGGCATCGTCATCGGAAGGTTCTTAGGCCCCGACAACATGGCAGCATACACGCTCATATCCCCTATAGTCAATATAGTTACTGTCTTCAGCAGCATTCTCTCGACCGGTGTTCAGGTAATCTGCGCACAAAGAATCGGCGAGGGTAATATCAAGGGAGCCCGTCAGGCTTTCTCAGTCTGCATGGCAGGAACAGCAATTATCAGCGTACTTCTTATTCTGACCGCAGTCTTATTCCGCGAGCAGATAGCGATCTTACTTGGCGCGACAGGAGATTCCGCGGGACTTCTTCCCGCCGCAACAGATTATCTTCTGGGACTTGCTGTTGCGGGACCTGCAAGCATCTTCCTTTTTGAATTCAATTCACTCATCCGCCTTGACGGTGATGCAAACAGGATAATCGTGGCCGTCGCCGTCATGACCGTTCTTGATATCGCGGGCGATCTTCTTAATGTCCTCGTTATACACGGCGGAATGCTCGGCATGGGACTTGCAACCACCGTAAGTTATGTCGTCGCACTCTTTATCATGTGCCTTCACTTCGGCAGGAAGGACATCATATTCCGGTTCAGCCTTAAAGACATACGGATAAGAGATTTCCTGAGCATCCTGGTTATAGGTGCGCCCTCTGCCGTAGGTGCTGCTTCCACTGCTTTTCGCACGATCGTACATAACCACATAATGGTAAGGACCGCGCACTCAGTAAACGCAGTCGGTGCCTTCGGCGTCGTCAACACCGTGTTCAACTTCACATCCTGCGTGCTCATAGGCGTAGGCATAACCACCTCCATGATCGCGGGCATGATATTAGGCGAGAAGGACAAGGCTTCTGCAAAGAAGCTCATCAGGATCGCGGTGCGCACGGCTCTTATGATCGGCACCGGGCTTTGTATCCTTCTTTTTGCTTTGTCGGCACCCGTGGCGGAGCTGTTCGGCAGCAAAGACGGAGCAACTATGGTAATGCTTGCGACGAGGGGACTTCGTTTTTACTCGATAAGCCTTATCCTTTACGGCATTAACAGCACTTTCACGAATTACCTTCAGGGCATGAGAAGAATGACTTACTCACTTGTTATGAGCTGCCTTCACTCATTCGTATTCCTTGCTGTTCCGGCGCTCGCACTCTCGGGGTTCCTTGAGACTGATGCCGTATGGATTTCTTTCGTTATCGGCGAAGCTTTAACACTTATTACTTTCACATTGCTTGCGGCAGTACTTAAGAAAGGCATCCCCTCCCGTGCGGAAGATTTCCTGTTCATCAAAGAGCCGTTCGGATCACCTGACTCAGATGTGTTGAATTTAACCATCAAAAACGCAGATGATGTCATCCCTGCAAGCATTAATGCAGCGGATTTCTGTGCTTCAAAGAATGCGTCAGAAAGACAGTCTGTTCTGCTGTCCCTGTTCGTTGAAGAGATAGGAAACAACGCCGTAAGACACGGATTTAACAAAGGCACGGAAAGCCTTGAGATCCGTCTTGTCCATCAGGACGGAGACTGGACCATGAGGATCCGTGATAACTGCACCCCGTTCGATCCTTCAGCCTGGATAAAAGAGCACGGGGACGACGGACAAACTGACAACCTGGGAATCAGGCTCATATATAAGACGGCAAAATCCGTCGATTACGTAAACACTTTATCCCTTAATGTTCTTACGATCGGAATGTAAATTCCCGAGCCCTTCCTGCTTCTCTTTAAAGCTGTCAAAGAATCCCTTGATATAAGGTCTTATCAGGTTCTCGGGTTTCATATTATACTTCTCGGCGATATTGTGAAGGATATCAAGATAAATCACGACGAATTCAACATCAGAGTGCTTGCCCATATAGCGGCCGAGACCAAACACTTCAACATTGATCTCCGTGGGACTTACATCCTTGGGCCACAGACTGGACATGAGACGGTCGTTACGCCAAATGACTTTTTTATTGTTTGCCAACCGGATAAGAAACGACAATCCGACAGCAACCAGAGGTACCCCGATCATCGCAACAGGAACGGGAACATTTTCCCTGACATGGTACATATCCTCCCAGCCGCCATTCTCTTCACCTATAACCACGACTTCAAAGGCGTAAATGGCAGTATAGACAATAACCGGGACCGCCGCGAGCAAAGCCTCACGCGCCGTGTATATGAAACCTGACTCAACCATAAAGAAGGAAATGATGACCATGATGGGGCAAACAATATGAAGGTATGAGTTATAACCTCCGAATGCAAGTTCCGGATCCGCCCAGCTGATAAGGAAAACCGCCATCGTCATCGTAAGCGTGGTGCAGACCATACCGCTGTAAAAGAACATGGAGATCCACCGCGGGAAAGCAAAGTGCTTCCGCCTTATGCCCTCCACCGCGAAAGGAGTGATCATGCAGGCGCCAAAGCATGTGATCGTGTTCGAAATGGTAGTGAACCACTCGAAGATCCTCCACGCAGACATCCCGTCCCTGACGTAAAGCACCATGCCTCCCGCAATCGCATAGAAAGTGAATGTGATGGTTATAAGACATGCAACTAAAGCAAGTATGCTTCTGGACTTGCTAAGATAAATAACATATCTGTGACCGGATCTGTACTTTTTATCTTTACTTGACATATCAGTTTGCTCCCCCTATCCGCATACCGATCTATATAAGTTAAGTGTGTTCTCAACAAAACGGCTTACATCAGTAGCCTCCGCTCTTGCGAGAGCACCAAGGTGCATCTTCTCCCAATTCTCTTTATCTTTTAGTAATTTCGAGACGCCGTCAACAAACTCCTGCTCGTTCTCATAGATATATCCGTTAACGCCGTCTTCAAGAACGCCCCTGAGACTTAAGTCCTCACGGCAGACGAGCGGAAGCCCCGCCGCCATTGCCTCCAGGTACGACATACTGTGAAGCTCGAACAGTGATGCCGAGACAAACACATCTGCTATGTTGTAGTACTTATAGACCTCAAAAGGAGGAATGCGTCCTGAGAAGCGGACATGATCCGCAATGCCTGTTTCCTCACATAACTTCTCAAGCTTCTTCCTGTCAGGGCCGTCGCCAACGAGCATAAGCTGCGCATCGGGGATCTCCTTCAGTAAAGAAGGGAAAAACCTCACGATCTCGATTACATTTTTCTCTTTGCTAAGCCTCGTGACCATGACGAGAGTGTGCCCGTTTTGCGTAAACCCGTAACGGTCAAGCAAGGCCTTCTTCTCATCAGTTTCAAGCTTCTTTTGGTAGCGTTCGCATTCAATTCCGTTAGGGATAACGATGACCTTATCCTTATGGGGAATAAGATGCGCGAACCCTCTTGCCTTCTCGGAAGGAACCACGACCTTTACGGCTTCCTTGTAAACACCCTTGCCCCAGCTTTTACCGAGCATGGTTACAAAGCGGGTGTTGCGGAATCTGCCGAAGTTAAAATACTCGAAGTCCGTATGCGTCGTCATGACTATAGGCGTATTAGTCGCGCGTGCGATATGCTTTGCCACGCGGCATATGGTGAACTCTGTGTGAAGGTGAATGATGTCAGGATTCCATTCGATAAGTTCCTTTACAAGCGGATCTTTGAGATTAAATGTGAATCGGTGTTCGGGATAATCAGGGAAAGGCAGCGAACGAAGATAATAACTGCCGCCTTCCTTGTAGGATTTATATCTGTCCGACAAAGCGAGGACTTTAACTTCATGTCCTAGTTCTCTTAATCCTTTCTCGAGGGAAACTACAACTGTAGTTATTCCTCCTGTCTGGAATGTATAACAGTCTGATGCGAGTAATATTTTCACTTTTGCCTCCGTATTGTGAGATTACACCAAAGCCAAAGTATTGACAAACACTATCAAATTGATACGATTACGACGATGCTTTCAGCACGGGGGGAACGAAAACGCGTATATTGATCATCACTTCTGTTACGACAGGATCCGGTCACAAGTCTGTCTCGGACTCACTTGTGGAACAATTTAATTTGATGCCTGATGTT
>JAEEGL012383330.1_pt1 | contig 26654 bp, 21 predicted proteins | sample 9134231 | NCBI WGS metagenome assembly JAEEGL01 (sample SAMN16246548, study PRJNA631951) | gut metagenome | biome: gut microbiome; feature: rumen; material: fiber-attached | host: Bos | place: Iran: Karaj | collected 2018-10 | reverse complement strand
CTTTACGTCACCCTCCGTAGTATCCGTGGCCTTGAACCAGTAGTCCGTGTCGGGATCCAGACCGCCGAAGATAAAGCGGGGTTGCCTGTCGCTCCATTTCGAGCTGCCGGCGTCTATGTTATGGGAAACCACCAGATCGGTGCAGGCAGCATCCCTGTAAAGGGCAATGGTCCAGGGTTTTGAGACATCCGTCGCCGCTCCTGCGCCTTCCGTCCAGGTGAATGTCAAGGAACAGGAAGTGGCTTTCCCAAGACTTGCCGACACCAATGGCATATTTTTCAGGCTCACGATCTCCACCTTCACGTCATCGAGGAAGAAGCGGTTCTTGGTGTCTATGTTCTCATAGGAGCCGATGATCAGGCAGTCGTTACGGGTCACGTCCTCTATACGGACGGTCTTGGTCGTCCAGCTCTTGACCGCGGCACCGAGCGGATAGCCGTCGGTGAGCGATGCTCCGGTGTATTTGCCGCCGGAACTTGAGAACTTGGGATTGGTACTCTCCTTCTGGTCCGGAGCCAGCACAAGCGTGAGGGCCGTATGGTCGTTGACAAACACTGCCACGTCGTTGCCGCCGCTGCTGTCGTATCTGGCGGAGGTGACCGTCACATCAACCGTTGCCAGCTTACCTTCAGGGATGCCTGAAAGGGCCGGAGACACGATATGGGTACGGGCTCCGGAGTCGGAGGCCCCGACACGCAGGTAGCCGGCATAGGAGAACACTGAACTGTTACCGAAGAAACCCCAGTTGTAGAGCCTCTTGTCGGATGTCACCCTGGCTTCGCCGTAAATGCGGCCTCCGGTATTGTCATAAACCTGATAATTACCATCTTCGTCAGTCAGATTACCGCTCAGGGGGCCCAGAGGTTTGCCCGCCGGAATGAAGCCTGCGGCAGTTGCCAGCATATCGGAGCCCCAGCCGATCTCGCTGAAGTCCTCGGCAAGGACGACATCGCCGACTCCGGCGTTCGTTACGGTCGAAGGATCGACCACCGTGAAGGGCTCGGTAGTTGAGCTGATCGGATCGGATTTCTCTCCACTGTCAGTGTCCTGCACCTGGAACCAGTAGGTGGTTGAAGGTGTCAGGCCGCCGAAGACGAAGCGCGGCCCCTTGCCATCCCAGCAGGAAGATCCCGCAGGAATTTCGAAGGAGACCACAAGGTCTGTCAGGGCCTGGTCACGGTAAAGGGATGCCTTGTAAGGCGATGTAGCGTCGTCGCCGTCGGAATCGCCCTGCGTCCACTTGAACGTCAGCGTAGATGAGCTCTGAGAGTATTCCGATGCCACAAGGCCGGTGCGCTGCGATTCATTGCGGTACTCGGCTATCGAGAATTCCTTAGGACGCGTCATTTCCTCGGTGAAGACATTGCCGTAACGGTCCGTGACACGCACCGTAACGGTAGAGGATGCGCTTGAAGCCGTAGCCTTGAAGAAGTGGTTCCACTTGCGGGTCTGGAAAGAAGGGGAATCGCTGGTGGAAGATATCTTGAGACGGGGACCAGTGAAGGCCGCAATATGAAGCGGATCATACGCTCCGCCGACCCGGGTCACCGTAAGGGGAGTTCCATTTTCTTCGATTTCCACGTTCCAATCCTCATCCCAGTCCCAGACGTTGACGAAGATGACATTGTCGTCGAAATTCTGAATATAGTTATAGTATTTCGTCCAGTCCGGATGACCTCCGGCGTAATCCTCGGTCAGGAATTCCTTGACCTTGTTCATATCGTAGGCGCGGAACTGGTAGTCACGGCTCTGGCCGGCGGCCTGGTAATAGTGGGTAATATCAGTCCCGGCGATTTCGAATACGCCGAATCCGCCCGGAGACCCCTCCTGACCGATATGGATGCCCGGCGTGAGATAGCCCGACCACCACCACGTGCCGCAGACGGCTCCGTAGTTGTGCTCGACGAACGAAGAGTTATGCCTGCGGTTGAAGATACTGTGCGTATGACCCGTGATCATACGGACATTATAGCCGCTGAAGATATCCAGGAACGTCGATTTGTCGATATCGGCGCCGTTGAGCTCTTCCTTCCAGTCGAGTCCGTCAGGCACGGCCAGCGATTCGTGGGCCGTCACGATGATAGGCTGGGACGGATCCACATAGGAAAGGTCCTTGCGGAGCCACTCGATTTCGTCAGGCGTGAGGTTCTTGTGATATTCGCTGCGGTGGCTCTGCCCGGACGGCACTCCGGTGAAGTCCATATCGTCGAGGACGATGACGTGGACCTGGCCGAGATTGAAGGAATAGTAAGTCGGAGCGACCGTATGGATGTAGCGCCGCGCCTTGTCAAGGTCACCGGAGCATTCCATCTCGTTGTCGTGGTTGCCCATCGTGTGGAATATCGGGAATTCCTTACTGCCAAAAGCCTCATTCATCGTAGCGACATATTCCGGAAGGCCGAAATTGTTGCTGACCCAGTACATATCCCAGGCGAGGTCGCCAAGGGTCAAACCATAGACCTTTCCGGGCGCACTGTCGATAAACTCATCCATGAATCTGGAAACCTTTGCAAACTGGTCGAGGTCGCCGGTGCGGCGGGCCAGGTGCATATCGCCGAGAATCAGCAGCCTGTAGGTATCGCTGCCCGTCGGCGTCAGTTCGAAGTCTACCTGCTCGGGGATGGACGCCTCTTCCGTGAGGGGCTTGTAATGACGCGGCATCACGCCGTCCTTCGGCACTTCATAGCCGGAAGGAATGATGACGAAGACATTCTCCCACTTCTTCTCGGATTGAAGGGCGTAGTGTCCTTCGTCATCGGTCTCTACGATATCGATGCCGTCGGAGACGAGCACGCCCGCCATCGGGCTACCCTCGCAGGTGACGGTACCATAAATATTACCCGTGAAGTCGGGGGAATACGGGATGGTCGTGGTATAGAGTTTCCCTGCCTCGTAGACCTTCGTCGGCGTAGCGCTTCGGGTCATAACGCCGCCGGCGGCATCCGTAACGACCACCTCCAGACCGTCCTGCGTCAGGTCCGCAGGCGCAATGGCAAGCACCCACGGCTTCCCGAGATCAACGCCGTCCGGGTCGGTCATCTGCACCGAAGGGACCGCCCCATCGCCGGCAGTAAGGCCGTTCCAGTCCGTGGAGAACGCCCCGGAAAGGGGGACGCCTCCCTTTGAAATCAGACGGACGGATGTGATGGATTGTCCCCCCTCGCCCGTCGGCGTGATGGAGAAGAGCGCGACCGCGGGAGCGAAGTTGATCATCTCGTCGGTGGCGGAAGCCAGCATCATATAAGCCTCCGGATCGAAAGTGCCCTCCGAATAAACCTGCTCGGAAGGAATGGTGACCGTCGCGCTGCCGGCCGAATAAGCCGAAAGCGCAGAGGCGGGGCTAACTACCTTATACGGCGCCGACACACCGGCAACGGTGAACTCCGCCGTGGCAGAACCGGCCTGCGAAGCCTCCAACGCATCGGATTCCACACCATTGACGGCAATCCGGTCGCCCGCGGACCAGAGGACCGGCCACGAATTGCCATCCTTCTCGCCGAAGGCCGTTTTGGTCTCGGGGGTCCGGGCGGTCAATGTCACCTTCCTGCCGGAGGGACTGTCGGAAAGCGTATCTTTCTCCTTCGTACAGGATGCCATCGCAAGAAAGAGAAGCAAAGGGAACAGAAATCTTTTCATATACATTTTACCAAGTATATCCATTATTACGGCATTATTCAATGGTTACCGTTGCCACAACCGGCAGATGATCCGAGGGACACCAGGCATTGCCGCCGTAAGGGTAAGTGACGACGACGGGATGATAGCCGGAGGCCTTGCAGCCCCTTGTCATAATATGGTCGATTCTCCGGTCGGTACGGTTCTTTGTAAAGTCGTCCACCGTATAGTAGTATTTGGTCGAACTTCCGCTCAGAGTACCCCAGGTAGCATCTCTGTTGCCATCCTGCCAGTATCTCGTGAGATTACTGTAACCATCTGAACCGGGGGCGCTGTTCATATCTCCCGTCAGGATGGCAGGTGCGCTACCGGCTTTGTGGGAAGCAAAATGGTTCACGACCAGGGCCATATTGGGCGCCCCGCCCTGGGAACTGGTCGGCAGGTGCGTGACAAACAGCCAGAATACCTTCTTGCTGGCCTTGTGGGTCATCCTGGCCCAGAGGCAGGTGCGCTCCGGGCTCCCGGATTTCAGGTACGCCGACTCGGGCTTGACATACCACGCATCTTCTTCCTTTGACAGCCATACATAGCCGGATTCCTCAAGGGTCAACTTCGCGTTGTTGTATGCAAAGCCGTTTGCGTAGGAGTAGGTAACGGATGAATTCTCGTGGATATCATTGGGCCATTCGAGCTTCCAGGAAAAATTCTGCAACGCGACGCAGGCGACCGGAAGGGCATACCGGGCGCCGCTGATGAAGTTCTCGTCCAGTTCGTTGAAGCCGATGATGTCGGCCTTGGTCTCCGTAATCGACTTATAGAGCGCTTTGCGCACGATCTGCGTCTCCATCGACATTTCCGTACGGCGCCCTGACGGCTTAAGCACATTGCAGGTCGCGACGGTCAGGATAGCTGTCGTTTCGACAGGATCATCCCCTCCCGGGCCCACCGGCCCCGGGTTGACCTTCCCACAGGCGCCCAGAAGCCCCAGACAGATGCCGATTAGAAAAAAATACTTACGCATACGTCGCGATTTTTACAAATCTACATCAAGATTTGCAAAAAATCAACGATTCTGCCATTTATAGGAAATGGCTACTTTGCTAAGGAAATACTTATTTACTGACTATCAGTAAATTAAATAATTTTTAAAACAATTCTTGGGAAATGGGAATTACCGGAAATTTTCGAAGGTAAAGGCTTCCCATGGCAGGTCCGCATCCGCCATCCCCTTGTCGAGGATCTCGACGATGTGCATCAGCAGCGGGAAATTCTTCAGGTCCACCAGACCGAGCTCCGCCTTCCGGCGAATGGCCTCTCCCATCACGCGGGTGATGACAAGCGATTCGAGCGTAATGCCTGCGAGGGCCTCGGTCACTTCATCATAGTTGAGTCCCTTGCCCATCAGGACGCCGCACCGGCGGGTCCGGCCCGAGAAAATGGTTACGTACAGGTCGCCCAGACCGATGGCTTCGCTCTCAAAGGTGCCGCCCTGGAGCTGCATCAGCGCGTGGGTCTCCCGTACCGCCTGGGTGAAAGTCCCCGCCTGCGAATTGTAGTGCTGCGGTTCGTCCTCGCCGTGCCAGCGGATATTGAGGCCGACAGCCAGCGTGACTGCCATCGCGTAGGCATTCTTCAAGGCAACGGCACTCTCAAGGCCGATCACATCATCGGTGAGTGAAATATGGTAATACGGACGCTGCATCGCCTCTTTCATCATCTTAAGAGCCTCCTTGTCGCGCCCGCAGAATCCAACCTCAGAAGGATCCATAAAGACCAACTCGTACGAGGTGCAGGGCCCGCCGATGGCGCACACCTCACGGTGAATGCCCCGTTTGGCAAGCTCCGCTTCCCAAAATCCCGGGTAAGACATCAGCGTACCATCAGCCGTCGCACGGAGGCCTTTGGTAACGGAAAGAACCGGGATGGACGGATCAAGCTGAGTCAGAATCTCCTCGAGAAACCAGTCTACACCGAAAGAGGAGACGCCGCCAATCACGAAATCGGAGCCCTTGACGACCTCTTTCCAGTCTTTGAAATAGTGGAATTGGACGTTGTCAGGGAAGGGGCGGCAGAATTTCTCGTGCTTGCGGGTCCGGATGTATCCGTCGATGATCCCGTCGTCGAGGCAAGTCCCGACGATATGCACTTCGTTGCCGTTCTCCGCGGCCGGAAAAGCCAGGGCCGATCCCATCATCCCCGCTCCGATAATCGTAATTTTTCTTTTCATCCTTCCCAATGTTATATTTTTGACAAAGTTATATAATTATCTAAATGTTTCCAAAAAGCAGCAGTATTGTTTCTTTCACCTCGGGCCTTCGGCCCTCGCCTTCCCACAAGTTTTCAACTTGCGGGCCCCTCCCTCTACTTGCGAGGGTGCGAGCGTTCCAGAAACAACACTGCTGCTTTTTTATTATATTTGCAGACGATAAAGAAAGAAAAAATGAAAAAAATACTGCCAGTTCTTTTGCTGATACTCTCTCCGCTGCTGCGGGCCGAACGGCCGCCCGTCTCCGTTGACGGCTCCGTCCTGGCCTCTTCCGCCTTCCTCTGGCGAGGCGACAAGCTGTGCGGCGTGCACCTCAACCCCAACGTCGAACTCCACGTGGGCGGATTCACCCTGGGGAGTTATTCCTACATCGCCCTGAACGGGCACTTCAAGGAGATCGACTGGGATATTTCGTATGCGATCGGCGATTTCTCCATCCATCTGTCCGACTACTATTCCCGCACTTCGGACGACCCGATGAAGGAGAATTATTTCTCCTGGGCCAAAGGGGCGACTAACCATATGGACGAGATCTGTCTCGCGTATGAGAGCTCGAAGATTCCGCTGAATGTCAGGTGGTTCACCTTCTTCTGGGGCGACTGGATTCCCGACGAAAACGATGATCCGGGCAGACTCTCCTTCTCCTCCTTCCTGGAGCTGGAGACTTACTACGAATCGGAAAAGTACGGAACGGCCACGCTGAATCTCGGCATCAGCGTCCTCAAAGGGTATTACACCGACTACGAAAAGCCCTTTATGCCGATACACATTGGGCTGAACTACGAAAAATCCTTCGATCTGGGGAAAGTGGAAATCCCCATTGGCGCCTCCGTGGTCTTCAACCCCTGGCAGAAGGCCTGCCACGCCGCCGCCTACGTGGGATTAGCGTTCTAGCCCCGCAAAATCCAGCAGCCAGACCCAATCCTGCGCCGAGATGCCGTGGGAGCCGTGGCGGCGGACGTAGCCGACATTCCGGCCGATGGCCGCCGTGTCATTCTCTTCCGGCCAGGCCACATCCGGGAGACCTTCCTTCCCCAGGAATTCCCAGACGGGAGAAGCCGCCTTCAAGGACAAAAATTCCCCATACGTATCGAACCAGGGATTGTTGAAGCCTTCTATCAGCAGCGGCCGAGGAGCGATGCAGCTCAGCAGCAGGTGCTGGTCGAAGGGCATTTTCCGCTCTTCTCCCGCATATTTGTCATACGCCCGGCAGAACCAGTGGGGAAATTTTACCACTTCTGAAGCCACCGTCTCGCCGAAATTTCGCTTGGAGAGCGGGACACCGCCACCACCGCTTTGGTTGATAACCGTCACGGCGAAACGATCGTCAAACGCACTCGAGAGAAGAGCCGCCTTGCCGAGCCGGGAACTCCCCGTCAGGACAATCCGGGAGGCATCCAGCTCGGGCTGCTGCCCGATCATATCGACTCCTCTCATCAGCGCCCAGGCCCAGGCGGCAAGGGACGTGGTGTTATCCTTCCGGGAAGGATCCCGCGGGCCCCAGAGATCAAAAATACGTTGATAGGCATCGGATTCGTTCTGAATGGGATCGGGGTCCGGCGACACGTCCTCATAGCAGGCCGTCACGAAAGCATACCCCTGCGCCAGCAGCATATCCACAGGATAGATGGTCCGGCCGCCAGTGCGGCTCAGGGAGCCGCGCTCCCAGAGCGGCTCGTCCTGCGGATAGTCCGGCAGGAGAATTTCCGGATCGGGAAGAACGGTGTGATTGCCGTAATAATTCAGGGTCAGGATGACCGGCACGGGACCCTTGGCATAACGTGGCATCACGATCAGCCAGTCAATCTTGGGGCCGCTCCCATCCGGGGAGAACCGCATCCGGACCTGCCGCCTGACGGCGGATTTCTCGATGGTATAGCCTTCCTCCAGCTTTTCCAGATAGATTTCGGAGGGGGCGGGCATCTGACCGTACATCTCCTTCTGGAAGATCTCCAGAATCTCCTTCCGCCGCTCCGGCCACTGGGCAGCGGTCTCCACCTTGCGCCCGTCCGCAAAGACAAGCGGATCCTCCAGGGAATAGCCCTTCACCTTTTTCTCTTCCTTATTGAAGAGGAATTTCAACTTGTTGCCTTCCGTGACAATGTCCGACAGTTCGTACTGATCGGGCGCCTCCTCGATGCGTCTAAGCTGCTTGCAGCGAAGCTCGCAGCCCCTGATCGTGATGTGGGAAGCATACGATTTCGGGATCTCCTTCTCCCCCTTGAGGTCGAAGAATTGCGTCCAGGGCTTGGCGTAAATAACGCTGCCAACCTCCCCGGTCACCCGTTCCACCAGGATATACTCGTACCGCTGAGGGGTATCAGGCCGCATCTTGAGCCATACCAGACGGTCCGCTCCGCTGACCTGGCTGTCGCGGAGGATGACGTTCCGTGCCCCCACGCATTCGCTGCCGAAGACCAGCACGCCCGGGCCATAGCCGAAATCGCAGTCCTCCACCAGAATACGGGCATTGGTACCGTTGGCGGCATCGGTATCCGCGTGCGGCCCCTTTCCGCCCTTGACGGCGATGAGGTCATCCCCCGCCTGGATACTCGTACCGGTTATATGTACGTCCGTACACGCATCCAGGTCGATGCCGTCGGAACTCGGCGCCTTGACGGGATACTTCGGTGCGTCAATCCGGGCATTCCGCACCCGCACGTGCGAACATTTATACAAATGGATATTCCAGAAGCCGGGATTGAGGAATTCATTCCCATCGATAAGAACGCCGTCCGAATTGCAGATATACACAAGACGAGGTCGGCGCACCTCCAGATTGGTGCAGGAAGGATTCTCCTTGCGACGGGCCCAGAAAGCATCCCAGAAGGGCGCTCCCTGGCCATCGATGATACCCTCTCCCGTAATGCTGAACCCATTCACTCCATATGCATTGATGAGCGCAGCGGGATAGGGCTGCAGAACGCCCTCGATGTGCACCTCCGCGTCAGGATAATCCGCAATGTCCTGACTCCCCTTCAGCACGGCGTCCGGACAGAGATAGAGATGGGTATGCGGCTTGAAGAAGAGAGCTCCGGTTCGATACCACCCTGTCGGGATGACTACCGTGCCGCCCCCTGCGGCCGCGGCCGCGTCGATGGTCTTCTGGATGGCCTCTGTCTGGAGGGCCTGCTCCCCGGGACGGGCACCATAATCCAGCACGGAAAAGCGCCGGGCTTCCTTGCCGGAAGGGCCCTTGGGCTTCTGGAAAAACCATTTGTCCATAGGCGTTCCGTCGGGCCAGGTCTCCCCTTTCGCGCCGGCGGGAAGCGCCGGAGCCATCAAAAGGAGAAGGAATGCGATGCGGAGAAAGGATTTCATTACTGAATGAAGGAAGCGAAGTATTTCACGAAGATTACGTTGGTGATGAGGTAGCCGATAACCGTCGCGACGATGGTGGAGATCAGCCCCGGCATCATAAAGCTGTGGTTCAGGAGATACTTGCCGATGACCGTAGTGCCGGACCGGTCGAAATTGACCGTCGCGATATCGGAGGGATAATTCGGGATGAAGAAATACCCGTACACGCTCGGGAGCACGCCCAACAGGACCGGCCCCGCAATGCCTAGCTTATAGGCCAGCGGCAGCATCGCCACCACCACGGCGCCCTGCGAATTGATCAGCACCGAGACCAGGAAGAAGACGATCGCGATCATCCAGGGATAGTTCGCGACCAGTCCCGTCAGCATCGCCTGCATCTCATCCATATAATTGCTGAAATACGTATCCGCCATCCAGGCGATGCCGTAAATGGCGATCACGGCAACCATTCCTGACTTCCACACCGATCCCGACACCGTATTGGGCAGGTTGACCTTGCAGAACATAATGTTGAAAGCGGCCGCCATCAGCATAATGATCTGGATGCAGATATTCATCTTGGGAAGGTTGATCGCTTCCGCGACACTGCGTCCGTCAGATACGTGGATCATCTGGCAGAAGGCAAAGCCGACAATCACCAGCAGCGCGCCTAGGAAGATGAACACCGAAGCCTTGGCCTGTTTGGTAATCTCCTTGTCGAGGGTGGTCACGGTATTGCCATACATATATTTATAGGCCTTCGGATCGGCTTTTCTCTTCTGGAATTCGGGATCCTTGTCGAGGTCCTTCCCCCGCTTGTAGGAGGCCAGGGAGGCGCACATCAGGCCGATCAGGCAGGCCGGGATGGTCACCATCAGCACCTGCGGAATCGAGACCATATAGCCATTGGCGTTGGAAATGGTCACGAACGCGACGACGGCCGCGGCGATCGGCGAGCAGGTGATACCCACCTGCGAGGCGATGGAAGCCACGCCGCAGGGCCTTTCCGGGCGAATGTTCTTCTTGAGGGCGATGTCGCAGATGATGGGCATAATCGTGTAGACGACGTGCCCAGTACCCACGAGTACCGTCAGGAAGAAGGTCACGAGCGGGGCAAGGAAGGTGATGTGGTCGGGGTGCTTGCGGAGCATTCTCTCCGCAATCTGAATCATCCAGTCCATACCGCCCGAAGCCTGCAGGGTACCGGCACAGGTCACCGCCGCGATGATGATGTAAATGACGTCCGTCGGCGGTTTTCCGGGCTCGAGTCCGAATCCGAACACGAGAATGGCAAGTCCGATACCCGAGATGGCCCCGAGGGCGAGGCTGCCGTACCGGGAGCCCACGTAAAGGGCCGCAAGCACGATCAGCAATTCAATAATCATTACAAATGTCATAGTCCCAGTGTTTGTACCTGCAAATATAACAAAAATCCCGGGGTTTGTCTCGCGACGGACCCCGGGAATAAATTACTGTATCAATATTTATGTCTCTGCCTTTTTATCTGCAAGTCCCGTGCCAATTCAAGCCAAAGTTCCGATTTTCCGATATTCTCCGACAAGAAGTTTGAAGCATACGCCTACATACAGCAGAATAAGGACCGTATTGACCCCGATCTGGGCCCAGTGGAGACCGGGAGAAGGCCAAAGCCAGGCGCCGAGACCATACGCCGCGCCGTAGAAGACACCCATCAAAACGAAGAAGAGCACAATCCGGCCCCAGCGATACGGGATCGGGTAATACTTCTGCCCGAGCATTACGCTAATGATAAACATCACGAGATAACTTGCCAGGTGCCCGAAGGCCGCCGCCCAGTAGGAGAACCGCGGCATAAAGACTACATTCACCACAGCGGTCACCACCAGGCCGGTCAGCGTGATCCAGATGGCCATATTGGTCTTCTCCGAGAGCTTGTACCACATCGACACGTTGAACAGAAGCCCCAGCAGCATATAGCTCAGGAGCATAATCGGCACCACGCCGATGCCGCTCCGGAAGTCCTTACCCAAGATAAACGAGAGCACGTCGATATACAGGATGACGCCGAGGAAAACCAGCCCGCAGAAGGCCGTGAAAAATTCCATCACGATGGCATAGAGTTCCTTGGAATGCTTGTCCCGGGCCCGTTGGAAGAAGAACGGCTCCGCCGCGAATTTGAACATCTGGATGAACAGGTTCATAATGACGCTCAGCTTCACTGCCGCCTGGAAAATACCGAGGCTGGAGCGCCAGGCTTCGGCGTTGGTGTCGAAGAAGCGGAACAGGATCCGGTCGAGGAAATCGTTGACGATGCCGGGAAGTGCCGCGATCATCAGCGGGAGGGAGTAGACCAGCATCTTCTTGAGAAGCTTTCCGTCCAGGGTGAAGCGCAGCCGGAAGAATTCCGGGATAAACAGCGCCAGACAGAGGATGCAGCTGAGGAAGATGGAGAAAATCACATAGGAGAAGTCCGGCGTCGGGGAAATGAAGGCCGTGAGCACGTTGCCGGGATGACGTTCGCAGAAGCCCGGGAACCAGAAGAAAAACAGCAGGTTGGCGCCGAGTTCGGTGAGGATTTTGATGGTCTTGAAGACGGCAAATTTTACCGCTTTGTGTTCCTGTCGGAGTTTGGCGAAAAGGATCGCTGTAATGCTGTCGCAGAAGAGAATGCCGCCGATATACATAATGACGGCTTCAAAACCGGCATAGCCCAGTATGCCGGCAATCGGGCCGGCAAAGGCAATCATCGCCGCCAGGAAGGCCGCGCTGATGCCAAATACGGTCAGAAGTGCATTGGAATAGACCTTCCGCGGATCCACCCCTTCCTTATTGGCAAACCGGAAACAACCTGTCTCCAGGCCGAGGGTCAGCACGACCTGCAGCACGGCGATGTACGCCATAAATTCGGTGACTACACCATAGCTTTCCGTAGTCAGGAGCCGGGTGTAGAAGGGGACGAAACAGAAATTGACGATACGGGCAAGGATGGTACTGAGCCCGTAGATCGCGGTCTCCCCTGCCAATTGTTTGAGCGGATTTGCCATAATGAACACAAAAATAGCTATTTTTGCGATATGAAACGAATTATTTTAATGATTTGCTGCGTCCTCGCCCTCGCGACCGGATGCAACAACGAGGCCCGGAGGGCCCGCAAAGAGGCCGCTGCCGAGCAGGCGCGCCAGGATTCCATCGCCGCCGTCGAAAAGGCGAAGGCCGAAGCCGCCGAACTGGAAAAGAAAGAAAAGGAGGCCGTCGTGACCGCCGCTTCCCTTCCGGAAGAGCCCGTCTTCGACATCAACACCTCCCTCGGCACCATTCGCGTCAAGCTCTACAAGGCCACCCCGAAGCACCGGGACAACTTCGTCAAACTGGCCCTCGCCGGGTATTACGACGGATTGCTGTTCCACCGGGTCATCCCCGGATTCATCATCCAGGGCGGCGATCCCCTCACCAAGGATGCGTCCAAACTGGCCGAATTCGGCACCGGCGGCCCGGACTACACGATTCCCGCTGAGATTGAGCAGGGCGTCCAGGCAGGCTACACCCACAAGAAAGGCGCCCTGGCCGCAGCCCGGATCGGCGACGAGGCCAACCCGTACCGCGAATCCTCCGGCTCCCAGTTCTACTTTGTCGTGGATGCCGATGCCTGCGCGGCCCTGGATGGCGGCTACACCGTCTTCGGCGAAGCCATCAGCGGCCTCGACGTCATCGACAAGATCTCCCAGGTCAAGCGGGACAACCGCGACGTCCCCCTCAACCCGGTCCGCATTGAAAGCATCAAAGCCGATCCTTCCCAACTGAAAAAGCCAGAACCTGAACCCGCACCGGAAACGGAGCCAACTGAAACCGAAAAATAATGAAACCTGAACGATTACTCTCCATCCTTGTTATGACAAGCGTAACTTTTTCCGCCTGCGCGCCGAAAATCCCCGTGACGCGGGAGGATGATACCGTAGATACCTATTTCGGCACCGAGGTGGCCGATCCGTACCGCTGGCTGGAGGATGACAATTCCGCCGAAACGGCGGCCTGGGTGGAAGCCCAGAACAAAGTTACCGACCATTACCTCAAGGGAATTCCCTTCCGGGGAAAGGTGCTCGCCCGGCTGAAGGAAGTGAGCAATTACGAAAAGATCGGCATTCCTACCCGCCATCGCAACGGCAAGTGGTACATCTATAAGAACGACGGCCTGCAGAACCAGAGCGTCCTCTATGAAATGGATGCGCCGGATGCCGAACCGCACGTGTTCCTCGACCCGAACAAACTTTCCGATGACGGCACCGTGGCCCTCAAGGGGACCTATTTCAACAAGGATTGCAGTCTAATGGCTTATAGCATTTCCCGGAGCGGAAGCGACTGGCAGGAATTCTACGTAATGGATGTCAAGACGGGTCAGTTGCTGGAGGACCATATCGAATGGGCCAAATTCTCCGGCGCGGCCTGGAGAGGCGACGGCTTCTACTACAGCGCCTACGGCATTCCCGAGGAGGGGCACGAATTCTCCGTCAAGAACGAAGGGCACAAGATCTTCTTCCACAAGATCGGCACGCCGCAGACCGAGGATACCCTATTCTATGAAAATCCCGCCGAACCGCTGCGGTTCTACACTCTCGAAACCAACGACGACGAGACGATGGCCTTCCTCTATGAGGACGGGGCCGACATCGGGAACAACCTCTACGTGATGGACTTCCGTAACGAAAAGGCCGGCTTTATCCCGATGACCCCGGATATGAAGTATTCCTGCTACCCGCTGGATACGGACGGCGACAAGATCTATCTGTTGACCAACCGGGACAATCCGCTCAACAGACTCGTTGTGGCGGATATCCACAAGCCCTGGTATACGGAATGGAAAAACATCATCGACAGCGAGGAGAGCGTGCTGGAGGAGGTGACCTTCGTAGGGAACAAGGCCATCGCCTGCTACCTGCAGGATGCGGCGACCAGCACCTGGGTCTATGACCTGGAGCCTGATGGCGCTTGCGAGGAACTCCCGCTTCCGGGATTCGGCACCGCAAGCTTCAACGGCAAGATCGGCGAAGACTGGTGCTATTTCGCGATGACCTCCTTCACGACGCCGGGCACCATCTACTGCCTCGATATAAATACGCTCGAGAGCAAGGTGTACGCCGCTCCCAAGACGGCCTTCGACCTCTCCGGGTTCGAAACCGGCCAGTTCTTCTTCCCCTCCAAGGACGGAACGGAGATTCCGATGTTCCTGACCTATAAGAAGGGCATCAAGCTGGACGGCAGCAATCCCGTGTTCCTATACGGCTACGGCGGATTCAACATTTCGCTCACGCCGGGCTTCTCCGCAATGCGGATTCCGTTCCTGGAGAAGGGCGGAATCTATGCGCAGGTCAACCTCCGCGGCGGAGGGGAATACGGCGAGGCGTGGCATCTGGCCGGGACGAAGATGCAGAAGCAGAATGTCTTTGACGACTTCATCGCAGCGGCGGAATGGCTGATTGCGGAAGGATACACTTCGCCGAAGAAACTCGCCATCGTGGGCGGATCCAACGGCGGCCTGCTGGTCGGCGCCTGTATGACCCAGCGCCCGGACCTGTATGCCGTGGCCATCCCCGAAGTAGGCGTGATGGATATGCTCCGCTACCACAAATTCACCATCGGGTGGAACTGGGCGCCAGACTACGGCACCAGCGAGGACAGCGAGGAGATGTTCAAGTACCTCCTGGGCTACTCGCCGCTGCACAATCTTCGACCGGGCACGGTATATCCCGCCACGCTCGTGACGACGGCCGACCACGACGACCGGGTCGTTCCCGCGCACTCGTTCAAGTTCGCGGCTACGCTGCAGAAGTGCCAGGCCGGCTCCGCGCCCACCCTCATCCGCATCGACACCAAGGCCGGCCACGGCGGCGGCAAGCCCCTCGCCAAGGTCCTGGAGGAGCAGGCGGATATCTACAGCTTTATTATGTATAACCTTGGAATGAAGTACTAATTCTCCGGGGAAGGTGTGTTCTTTCAGGCCAGACCTTCCCCGCTAATATTGTCTCAGAACCTCTTGTATGGGAAAGGTCCCGGTGCTTTTGTCACACCTTCCCCAGTACGGATATGAATAAATGGAGAAAAGCGGAATAGCGTACTGGTTGCGCCGATGGATGCTCCCTGTCGCGATGGTGGCGGGGGTTAGCATCTATCTGCTGCTGCACTTTGTGCCGGCGCTGGACGAGAGCGGCTATCTCGGCGTGGCGCGGTGGCTGCAGCCGACGCTGATTGGCGTGATGCTGTTCCTGCAGCTAAATGTGGTGGCGCCGAAGGATCTCCGGTTGCACAAATGGCATTTTTGGCTGCTGGCGGTTCAGGCGGTGCTTTTCGGGGCGCTGGCGATCATCGCCATGCAGGTCCCAGCCGGGGCGGGACGCATCTTGCTGGAATGCGCGATGCTGTGCTTCATTTGCCCGACCGCCGCTGCAGCCGGTGTCATCACCGCCAAAATCGGGGGTGACCTCCCGGGCATTATGACCTACACGGTCCTCGCTGACGCCCTCGCCTGCATTGTCATCCCGTTGATGATCCCGATGGTGCATCCAGCCTCTGACATTCCATTCTGGGCCTCCTTCTGGGCCATCGTTAAGAAGGTTTTCGCTATTCTGGTACTTCCCTGTGTGCTGGCGTGGCTCATCCGGTACCTGCTGCCTCGCGTCCAGCGCTGGCTCGAGCGCATCGTCGGCTGGGCCTTCTACGTCTGGGGCGTCGGGCTGGTGCTGGCGATGTCGCTGGCCACCAGCGCGCTCGTCACCAGCGGCATCGGCATCTGGGTCGCCCTCGGCATCGGCGCAGTCTCGCTGGCCTGCTGCCTCTCCCAATTCGCCCTTGGGCGCCGCATCGCCCGCCGCTACGGCCGCAGCGAATCCATCACCGCCGGCCAGGCACTCGGCCAGAAGAACACCGGCTTCATCATCTGGCTCGGCCTCACCTATATGACTCCCGTCACCTCCGTCGCCGGCGGCCTCTACGCCCTCTGGCACAACCTCGTCAACGCCCGCGAACTGGCGAAACGCTGACGGCTAGAAGGTCTCAGCAATCTTGAAACCCTCCTGGATGGCCGGGAAACTCATATCCCAGAATGGAGCCGCAATCAGGATCCTGTCCGCTGCCGCCATCGCCCGGGCGCAATCCATTGCCCACTGGGGTATTCTGCCTTCACATCTTTCCTGAAAAGCCTGAGGTGTCAGCGGCACAATCCCCTCCATCATCGGAAGATGATATACGATGGTCTCATAGCGACGCATAAGCGCATCGATCACCGGTTCAGCAATCCGCCAGGTGCGCGACATCTCCTGACGGACACAGGCGTCTATTACAACGAGCTTCTTTTTCATTTGATCATAATTCTTAGACATTCCCGAGATACACGGTCCTTATCCCAAAGGTGAGAGCCATTTCTTTTGCACGAAGGAGCGTTCCCTTAGGCGTCGGTGATAAATCCTTCATCCGATAACGGGGGAAGAAACGGCTTAGGTGGAGAGGGATGTCCTGAAGGCCATTGTCCGACATCCATTGGCAGAGCTTTCCAACCTGCTCCACGGAGTCATTCAGCCCGGTGACCAGGAGATTGGTAATCTCGATATGCACACCGGCTTCTTTCATCGCGAGAATATTTTCCAGCACGGGAGCGAGGCTTGCCCCGCAGTATTTGCGGTAGAAACCCTCATCCAGCGCCTTAATATCGATATTCGCCGCATCGATGTACGGCAATAGTTCCCTTAAGGGTTCTTTTTCGACATACCCGGCTGAAACGAGGATGTTCTTGAGGCCCTCCCTGTGTGCAAGGATCGCGATGTCGTACATATATTCCCACCAGGTGAGCGGCTCAGTATAGGTATAGGCGATGGAAGGAAGGCCGTGCCGGAGGCAGGTATCCACGACGTCCTCAGGAGGGAGGGCTGTGCAGTCCGTCTCCTCCGGCGCCACCTGCGAGATATCGCTGTTCTGGCACCAGCGGCAGGAGAGGTTGCACCCCGTGCAGCTCAGCGACAGGCAGTGCCTCCCTGGCATAAACTCGTTCAGAGGTTTCTTCTCGACGGGGTCGATAGCGATGGCGCAGGGTTTCCCGTAGGAGACGGTGTAGAGTTTGCCCTCACGGCATTCGCGGCTGCGGCAGATTCCCCTTCCGCCATCCTTGATCCGGCAGTGATGGGGACAGAGCCTGCACTGAACACCCCCTTCGGCCTGCGTATAAAATCGGGCTTCTTTCATAGGTCGGATTCGTTCACCACCTCGGTCTGATAGGTATAAAGATCGGCGTCCTTCCAACCGTAATAGCCGATGCCAGCCTTGTCCTGCGCACAGTGACCGAGGAATTCTTCCGTCGTCCAGCCCGTCTCATCGGCGACCTGCGGAAGGAACGTGCCGTGGTGGTAACCCTTGATCATATAGATTCCATCCCGACCCAGCTTGAACTCGTCGATGGACGAAATCCTCTTCAGGGGGGAAAGCACGGAGACCTCGATCTCTACATTCGAAGCCTCCTTCGCGGAGAGGGCCGGGAAACGAGGGTCGTCGAACGCGGCGCTGAGAGCCATCTCCCGGATGGTGGAATGGAGGGATTTGTCGGATGTAAATCGACCGATACAGCCCCTCAGCCGCCCATTCAGATGCAGCGTCACGAACACACCATAGCCCTTCTCTTTCAGCATTCCAACCGGGGTGTCGTCCCCGTCATACGGAAGCCCGAGCGAATGGTAGATTGCGGACCGCGCCGTGGCGATCATCCCCCGTTTCTCCTCTGCCGAGAAGTTGAAAAGATGATCTTCCGTGCGCCCCGGTTTTTCTTTTCGTGTGAAGACGATGGAATTGTATCCCACCACCCTGTCCTTCTCGCCGTAGGGCGAATCCCCAGAGTTCCGGTACAAGATATGCTCCGCCGTGAAAAGTCCCCGTCCCTGCGAATCCATCATCGAGAGCAGCACCGCGATGGCGTTCGCCCCGCAGGCCGCGGTATCCTCGCCGCGGAAATTTTTCTTATCAATTGTTGTAAGCGCCCGGAGGAATGTCTCCAGTCCGCCGGATGTGATTGCATCCGCCATATATAGGTCGGATGCCCTGGCATCCTCGTAGGAGGGATAATGAGAGAAGTCCGAACTGATGACAAAGAGGTTCTCTTCCTTGAAATACGGCTCCAGCGCCTCGGCAATCTCTTCGAGGATCTCCAGGCGCTGCGTCCCGATAACGATAGGAATGATCGGTGGAACCTTGTCAAAAATCATCTGCAGGAACGGCAGCTGGACTTCCAGGCAGTGCTCCCGGTCGTGAGCGTCCCGCCTGCAGGTGAAAATCTCATCCCTGCTACGAATGATTTCCTTCCCGAGGGACACGTCTATGGGGACCTGTCCCAGCGGAGTCTCCGCGAAGGAGAACAGAGTGTCGACGCTCGCCCCGGCGAATCCAACCCGATGGCTTGGCCCGAACAAGAAAATCCGCTTGTAGGTATGACCCCGGGGTATACGGCTGAAGCCCGACGCCGCCACTTCTCCGCAGAACACATACCCTGCGTGGGGAACGATCAACGCCTGGGGTACAAGCCCCTCCTCAACGGGATGAAGCCATCGGCCCAGCATACCCTTGATTTCCTTCGGGGATGAGGGATAGAACGCTCCCGCGACAGCGGGCTTTCTCACCTTCGGCGTGTCTTGATGATTGAACATCGTTCTCAGTCGCAGACGGGGCGGATGCTGAAGCCGTAGTAGCGGTAGCCTTCGACTATTTCCAGGGAATTACTTACCGTCACGTAGAATTTAAGTTTGAGGGCTTTATCTGTCGAACAATACGTAGAGGACCAATAGTGGCAGTCCTCGTCCGCATATTTAGGGATTGTTTTCTCATCCGCGTAGCCTGCGGCGGGGAGGAAGAGGGTTTTGTCCGTGTAGCCGGGCTTCTTGCCGGTAAACTGTATACCTCTCTTGCCTCCGACCTTTGTCACGGAGTGGTCGCATTCCCTGATGAGTTTCTCCAATTCCGCCGCGGTCGGCATCCGCCAGGTGCCGCCGAGAGAGATGGTGGCGATGTCGGTCGAGACATCGAGGTCCTCCGAAATCGATGCGGCCGCAGGCAAATATGTATTCATGGTATAGTTATCCTTCGGGCCAAGTTCACCCCAGGCATAGAAATCACCGCCGTCCTCCACCTTGTTGGCGCCCAGATTCATCGGCGCCCATTTCACGCCCGTCCCGAGATCTACCGCACTTTGCAGCATCTGATAGCCCTTTTCTGTAAAGGTCACGAATTTATGCTCCTCGCCGGTCTGCATCTGCTCGTCAATCACGACAAAAGCCCGGAAGGAATACGGCAACCCGGCCTCCAAACCTTCCACCGTATATGAAAACTCTCCGGATTCCTCAACCGGGTATAATTTAGACATCCAAGCGCCATTGGCGTTTATGAACACAAACCCGTGCTCCGCCTTCTTGTACTGGGCCCCGGCCCGGAACTTCCCGGTGAGAGTCGCCTTGTTGGTGGTAATATCGATGGCTGAGAGCGTGACAATCTCATACCCGTCTTTGGGCAGGGGCTTTTCGTCCTTGCCGCAAGACAGTGCCAACAACGACAGCATTAAGGAGAAAAATACAACTCGTTTCATTTCTATTTCTATTTTGTCATTCCGGACGGTTGGAGAGCCTGTCGAACCCTGTTCCGGAATCTATTTTTCAAATATAATATATTTCCTCCAAAAAACCGTCTGATAAATCGTCCTGACCGCCAGATGGGCGAAATACGCCCCCATCAGGAGATGGATGGCGGCGGCCCCGGCAGGGTGCCATATGGCCAGCCCTCCCAACCAAACAGCAAAGAATCCCAACGCCGAAAGCAACGAAGTATTGCGGCAGGCGCCGGAGGCAGTAGCGCCGAGATAAATACCGTCCCAGGTGAATGCCGGACATCCCAGCAGCGGCATCACCAGCAGCCAGGGCAGGAACGCCTTCGCCGCCTCAACGACCGTCCCGTCCGACGTCATCATCCGCAGCAGCGGCACTCCCGCCACATAGTAGATTCCGATGAAAAATACCGCGATGGACATACTCCAGATAAAGGTATTCCTGATGGTACCGAGCAGCAGCGGCCGGTCGCGCATTCCGATGGCCTTCCCCGTCAGCGCCTCACCCGCGTACGCGAATCCGTCGGTGAAATAGGAGAAGATCATCAGGATTTTCATCAGGATGGCCGCCGAGGCGAGCAGCGTGTCGCCGTAATGGGCGGAGATGACCGTAAAGCCGATATAGACGAGAATCAGTCCGAGCGAGCGGAGCACGAGGTCGCCGTTCATCGACAGGATGCTGCGGATTCCTGCCCAGACCTGCCTGAAACGGCTTCCGAGCCGGAGGACCGGGCGGTATTTGGTCAGGACCACGATGGCGCTGAACAGCAGCCCGGACCACTGGGCGATGACCGTCCCCCAGGCGATTCCGACGAAGCCGAGGCCGGCGGTGAAGGCCAGCAGGAACGACAGCGCCATATTGCCGAGGTTGACGATGAGGTCGGCCGCCATCGGGCTCACGGTGTCCTGCATCCCGATAAACCAGCCTTTGAAGGCGAATAGCGATAGTGTCGCAGGCGCCGCCCAGATGCGGATGAGGAAATACTGCGTTGCCAACTGTTGCACTTCGTCCGTGCAATCCACCAGGCGGAAGGCGATACGGACGACGGGGATTTGCAACGACAGCAGTAGCGCGGCCGAGAGCAGCGCGAGAATCAGTGCGCGGAACAGGTTGTCGGCGCAGGCTGTCTTATCTCCCCTGCCGAACGCCTGGGCCGTCAATCCGCCCGTCCCCACCCGGAGGAAGGAAAAATTCCAATACAACAGGTCGAAGAGCATCGTCCCGATGGAGATGCCGCCAATGAGGGCCGCGGCGCCGCCGGCACCCGCGGTGAGATGCCCTGCAACGGCGATATCCACCATTCCCACCAGCGGAACGGTCAGGTTCGCCAGGATGCTCGGAACGGCGAGACGGAGGATTTCCCGGTTGAGACCCTTCATCGGAATTTCTTGTCTTCCTCGAGCATGCCGAGGTAGGAAGAATAGCGTTCGGGGCTGATGGAGCCTTCTTCAAGGGCGGCCTTTACGGCGCACCCCGGCTCGTGGGTATGGGTGCAAGGAACGAAGCGGCAATGGTCGGCGACGGCGAGCATCTCGGGGAAATATTTTCCGATTTCTTCCTTCTCAAGGTCTACCAGGCCGAAGCCGCGAAGCCCGGGAGAGTCGATGACGAAGCCGCCGGTCGCCAGGGGATACATTTCGTAGAGGGATGTCGTATGTTTTCCCTGCAGATGGGCGACGGAAATCTGCCCGATCTTGGGATCGAGCGACGGGTCGAGCGCCTTGATGAGGCTCGATTTGCCGACGCCGGATTCGCCCGAGAAGAGGTTAATATGCCCCTTGCAGGCCTCCCGAATGGCATCGATCCCCTCTCCGGTCTTGACTGAAGTCTCGATGACGGGATAGCCCGCGCCCTCGTAAATCTGCCGGAAGGCATCAATCTGCTCCTGCGCCTCGGCCCGGTACAGGTCGGTCTTGGCAAGGACTATCGTTGCCGGAATGCCATACACGCCGCAGGTCACGAGGATGCGGTCGAGGAAGGGAAGCTTGACTTCCGGAAAATATAGCGAGACAATGATGTAGGCCCTATCAAGATTGGCGGCAATGACGTGCGCCTGACGCGAAAGATTGGTGGAACGGCGAATGACGTAATTGCGGCGCGGAAGGACTTCCGTGATGGTCGCCGGATTCTCCGGCCCCGGCTCCCCTTCCAGCACATAGGACACCCTGTCTCCCACCGCCACCGGATTGGTAATCGCACTACCCTTGAGGCGAATCTTCCCCCGCAGCACGGCCGGGAACAACTCCCACGCCGGCAGCCCCGAGAGCAGATAATGGCTCCCGGCATTCTTCACGACTGTGGCCTGTCCCGTCATTGCACTTATTCTTTGAATCACGCAAATTTACGACTTCCCCCGCGAAAAATCAAGAAGCCGATGCAGTGCGAATCGCCCGGACGATGAATTCATTCAGACTTATGCCATCGGCGGCAGCACATTCAGCAGCTTCCCGGTGAAGAAGTGGCGTGAGACGAAGAATCAGTTTGCCGCTATAAGGCTTCTCGGGCTCGATACCCTGCTCCTTGCAAACTTCAAGATAGTGGTCGATACCCTTTTTGAAGTCCTCGATCAACTCCTGAACAGACTCGCCCTCGTATATAATACAACCTTTCTTCATCCCAAGCACCTTCCCAGTTAGGCACTGATCTTCCTCATCATACTCGACACTTCCGTAGTATCCTTTATATTTAAGACGTCCCATTACAATAATCCTTTATCGTTCAAATAATTAAAAATACTTCTCAATGTCCCTTTCTTTACGATGGACCCAGGGTGAGGCCTATGCATATCAAAGACCTCCTCGTCCTTCAAAAAGGAAACGCGGGATCCGGAAGTCTTCCCTTTGTTGTACAGGGAGTATCCCAAAGCCGCAAACAGGCGAATCGTTTCTTCAAAAGTAAAATCATTCGGCAACTGTTTAAACCGTTCAATCAACTTTTCCTTCGTACTCATTTCTTTCCTCCTGCAAAGATACTAAATTTAGTATCATAAATCAAAACATTTTTCAAAACTTTTGATTCAAAATTACGAGGAATACCTATACGTCCGACAAGTGAAAAAAAAGATTTTTATGTTTTATGAATGAATTCGCGGTTTCATTCATTTTTTGTCGATTTTCGGGGAGAATGCTTACTTCATCTACGCCTTATCTTCGCAACTACGGAATCAGAGAAGAAAAACCCTTCCGGAATGTGAGGTGCATTATTCGGAAGGGTGTTGGTGTCTCGAGTTTAAGGGGGAATTCTATAATAACATCGAGATAATTGAAATCAAAACACCAAGGATAGCGACGATGATATAGATTATCTTCTTATTCCGGCCCTTTTTCTCTTCTTGATTCATCGTTGCAGATGCAGCATCAATCTTTTCTTCTCTTCTCTTGCGTCGTTCCTCTATCCCTTGCCATCCAGATTGGTTAAATGAAACGTAATCCTCAATGATTACGCCACTTGAATTGAAGACTAAACAGTCGGTTAAAAAGTCGTTATCACTGCTATCCAATCCTAAAGATTCCAAATCTGACGCACTTAAACCCGTCATGTCAACAAGGTTATTAAAATCAGCTCCGCCATCATATATCACAAAAGTTGATTCTTCAACATTCACTCCAAACAATTCCAAAAGTTGGAGGACAACCTTTGATGCGCCTTCATAATCATATCCGAAATCAAGTTTGTATACTGTGCCCATTGTCTCCTGTCCAGTACCTACTTCCCAGATCATTTCATTAGACATATTAAAAGCTTGAATCAAAGGCGAATTCCTGAACTTGCCCAGCACTCCATTGTGTTCAAGACCAACACTGTTTAGGCATAATGAAAAACCGGTATTAGGCTGATTATCATCACTCTCTGAATCAAAATTGTCAGGGATAAGCGTAACTTTGCGTTCAGCTATGAACTGAAGATTCTTTTCAGCAGGATGCTCCTTTAAAAGATTAGAATACAGTTTTATTGCAGATGCAAGTCCTTGATTATTATACTTCTTTGCAACTTGCACATACATTGAAACATCTTTCCCTTCCGAAGCTCTTTGAACCAAAAAACTACCACAATACTCACAATTGTGATGATTCGTTGCATTTGCCCCGCAATTCGGGCAAACGATTGTTTGTACTTGATTATCCATACTTTTTACTTTTAATAATATTTGATTCGTAATATCCATTGCATCAGTGCTTTCTTTAACCAACACCAATAAATCTGCATTATTACTTTCTGCTTGGGGAAGCACTACTGCAGATTGTATTTTGGGTGGAATAAGCGACTGTTTTAAAGCCCTAATTCCATTTTTCTGATAGCATTCAGAAATGAAATATCCATCCGCAATATAATTTTGAGCACATTCAATAATTCCTTGAATATCATCGCGAATCGTAATAACTGATTTGTCCTTACGCTGGGCTTTAATAATATATTCCATGCTACTCAAGTATCTTCATATAATCACCCTCAATCCCTTGAAGGATTTTATCCATCCGTTCAACGGTCTCCTTTATATCGCTTTCGGTGTTAAATGCATTTTGCGATAAGGAGACTCTTAATAGCTTTCCACAAATAACGATATTGATATAAGCTACTACTTCCACTTCATCATCTCTCTCATCACAATACCGTTTCTCCCATTTGCCCCCATAACAATAACCTATGGAAAGCCATTCTTTCACGGTCTTTGTAATATCTTCCATAATCATTTCATTTTACTTTTTTAGAAATTGAACTGCAAATGATTAAGAGCACCGCTTCAAAGGCAAGCATCAGGACCGTGGCGATCACGAAGCCGTTGTCGGTGACTGTCGGGCGGGACACGAACCCTAGGATGAGTTCCACAATGCCCATCAGGAGGAAGAAGAACGAGAGTCCGATGACAAAACCGTCTTTCATCGGGAGCACCCTCAAAAGGTATATGAGAAGGGTCGTGAGGATAATGACAATGCTGGTAAAGCCGACGTTGAACCAGCTATAACCAGACAAGAGAACTCCGAAAAGGAGGTTGAGTGCCAGCGCGATGCCGCCGACAATCAGTGTTAGATTCTTCATATCAGAATTACATTTGAGGCGGAATCGGGGGCATCGGAGGAGGTGTCGGAGTCATCAGACCAGCCAGTTCCGGGGTTGAGGCGATCGTTTGCCAGTTCGCCATCCCCGGTTTCCAGACCAGCGTGTTTTCATTGATTTGACCTTGGGCTTTCATTGCGGCAAGGTTTGAAAACGTCTGGCCGCCGATTTGCTGCCCATTGACATAGACGAACCATGTTGTCTCCTGCGGCATAGGGGGAGGAGTTGCTGCCGGTGCAGGATTGGTATTCATTGTTTGTTGTGCCATGCCTCCCATCATCCCGCCGAAACCCATTCCAACTCCTATTCCCATCATCTGCGATGCCCCCGCGCCTTCATTGGCGGCCGCCTTTTCCAGTACGTCAAAACTGCGCTGCATCTGATAAACATCCTTGCCTTGAATCTTCATCTGGGCAACGGTGGCTTTCGCCTGCTTCAACTGTATGAAGCTCGGGTCGTCCTGCGGCACGTTGATGGACATGATGGCAAAATCCACCAGCGAGATGCCATATTTTGCAAATGACTTGTTGATTTCTTCGTTGCAGAATTCTGATATATCGACGAGATAGCTGTTGATGTCCAGAATGGAAATACCGTCCTGTGTTATTTTCCGGGAGATGGTCTGGCTGAGGCGCGAAATGAGTTTCCCTTTGAAATAGCTGTCAATATCCTCCGCCGAGAATGAAGGCATATTGCCAATAAGGGTTTCAAGGAACAACCTCGGGTCTGTTATCTTGATGCCGTACTGACCGAATCCACGGACAGGGACGATGACGGAGTATTTCGGGTCTTCCAATTGAATGGGGGTCGGTGTGCCCCACTTCATGTCCAGTTTGGTTATCTGATTGACAAACCATACCTCTGCCTGGAATGGGGAGCTGCCTCCGAACGGGAGATTGATGAGTTTGTTGAGGAGGGGGAGGTTCTCCGATTTAAGCGTGTAGGTTCCTGCTTCAAAGGAATCCAGCACCTCTCCTCCCTTCACGAAAAATGCAGTTTGGGCGGTATAAACTACCAGTTGCGTCCCAAAGCGGAGGTCATTTGACGGGAACTTGTGGCAGAACTCCTTCTGACTGACCTCCCATTTGACGACATCAATTAGAGCCATTAAGTTTTTGTTTCTTTCCTCTGGCTTCTGGTGAGGGGGGTATAACACAACAAAAGTGTGAAGCCTACTTTCGCTTATCTGATGGAGGCTCTGGAAAACCTAGATAGGATAAACTACTGATAATACTCCACACTCGGCAGTTATGGAGTACCGACCCCGGAACGGGGAGCACAGCATAATCAATGCGCGAGCGGAATGCAAACGTAGCCCTCTATCTATTGAAATTTTCCAGATTTCCATCAAGGACACGAAAACACTTTCGCTTTATGTCTGTCAATTGCTTGACATTGCAAATATAAGAAAAGAATACTTTAAAACAAAATCAGAGGGTGATACATACCATCCTCTCTCCACTATAGCACGGGAACAACTCCCGCGCAAGAGGGGCTTGGTAGATTTTGGCGAATTTCCTGCGGAGCCCCGCCAATTTGCAGGGGACTTGGCGGGAAGAGGCCTGATTCCCGCGGAGCCCCCCCGCCAAAGACGGCAGAACGTCAGATTTCTCCACGCGTCCCTATCGGGCCTTGGTCGAAATGACAAAACAGATTCCTTCGCCGCACTCAGAATGACAGAAAGATTCCCGGAACAATGACATGAACCCCAAAAGTTAGACAAAAAACTTTTGGGGTTTTGTTATGGCGATAAAGTACAAGAAACACAGCACAGAGGACCGTCTCAAATACATCAAAATGATAGAAGAAGGGTATAG
>JAEEGL012643830.1_pt1 | contig 26655 bp, 17 predicted proteins | sample 9134231 | NCBI WGS metagenome assembly JAEEGL01 (sample SAMN16246548, study PRJNA631951) | gut metagenome | biome: gut microbiome; feature: rumen; material: fiber-attached | host: Bos | place: Iran: Karaj | collected 2018-10 | reverse complement strand
GCGGCACGATGGCTATGAACAGCATCACCCAAGGATTGTTGGGTGAGGGGTGCGAGGTAAGGGTGCTCACGGTGGAAACTGACAAGCACCCGGCCTGCAAGGAGCAGATGCCCGAAGATTATCTCAGAAAGACCTCCCTCGAGTCGGTCTATATCGACCTTGAGGTGAAGGCTATTCCCGCCGCAGTGGCTATGCTCTGTGGCGAATCGTACCATGTGCAGCGCTACAAGAATAATGCTTTCGCCAAGAAACTTAGGCAAATACTTGAGGCCGAGGAGTTCGACGTTGTGCATGTGGAGAGCATCTTCCTGACACCCTTTGTGCCACTTGTCCGCAAATATTCGAAAGCCAAGGTTATCCTCCGCGCCCACAATGTGGAGCATCTCATTTGGAAACATGTGGCACAGAGCACGCACAACGCCTTCAAGCGGTGGTATTTGAAGCATCTGTCGCTCACGCTGCGCGCATACGAGCTAGAGCATTTGGGCGATTATGACGGCATCGTCTGCATCACGCAGGGCGACGCCGACTATTTCCGCTCGGCTGGTTGCCGGCGTCCCATCACCTCCATCCCCTTCGGGGTGGAGCGGGACCAGTGTCCGACGGACGGTGGTCAGGAGGTGGAGCCCAACAGTCTCTTCCACATAGGCGCCATGGACTGGATGCCCAATCAGGAGAGTATCGCGTGGTTGCTGGAAGATGTGTGGCCCGTGGTGCACCGTGAGGTGCCGCAGGCGCATCTTTACCTTGCGGGGCGCAAGATGCCCAAACGCCTGCTGCAGACTTCAATCGACGGTGTCACCGTCGTGGGCGAAGTGCCCGATGCCAAGCAGTTTATAGGCAGCAAGCAGATAAATATTGTTCCGTTGCTCAGCGGCAGCGGCATCCGCGTGAAGATAATTGAAGCTATGTCGGCGGGCAAGGCTGTGGTGACCACCACAGTAGGTGCCCGTGGCATCGAATACACCGATGGGGAGAACCTGCTGATAGCCAATACTCCCACTGAATTCGCACAACAAATCAAGCGTCTGCTCGACGACGGTGACTACTGTCGGAGGGTAGGGGAGGCTGCCGCCCGACTGGTTGCCGAGCACTATGACGTGGCCCGCCTCGCCGGACGCTTGCTACAGTTCTACAAAGAAATAATGCCGTATGAAACAGATTAAGCACTGGCTGATGCTGACGGCCCTGCTCCTGACGACGGGGCTGGCCTCGGCGCAAATCACCATTCCGGGCACCACTGTGTCGTTCCAGCTCAACAACGATGAGTGGAGCTATCTGCGCACCTTCAAGACCGACCACGCCACCACCTATATCTACTGCTATGTAGGTGAGGTGTTGCTTGACGATAGCGGCGACACGGTGCTGCCGATCCTGCGTATCTACGTCAGGGATAATTACGTGGGCGATGTCTACGAGATGGCCTATGAGCGATACCTGGACCAGCCGTTCCAGTCGCTCCGCGAGTACACCAAAGGCGAAGGCCTGCCGCGCAGCGGTGGCCTGGGCTACGAAGGCATCTACACCAAGCCCACCGACCAGCGCGACTACCGCTTTATGATGACCTATTTCAAAGACCGCCGTGCCATGGTCGAGTTCCGTCTCGAGACCACCCGTGAGACCTACGAGGATATGGAGGTCAAGTTCAAGAAAATACTTAGCTCTGTCAAGTGATGACGCTTAAGCGGCTTCTCGTTGTCGCTGCCATGTTGCTGGCAGCGGCCTCCGTCCAGGCTCAAATGCCCGACGAAGGCTATGAAGCCCGTTTTTCCACTTTGGGCCGTGCCTATGCCAGGAACCCCCGCAATGTGGAAACCCTATACCAACTGGCTCAGTTCTACTTCGACAATGCGCATCCTCTGCGCAGCCTGCCTATGGCTATGCGTTTTGTCCGTATGGCCGAAGAGCGCCAGACCTATCTGCTCGAAGAGAACAAGGTGAACGAACTGCTGAAACTGCAACGCAACGGTATCACCATCCAGGCCATCCGCGAACTCAAAGAGGCCATCACGGCGGCGGCTGTCAACACTGTCAAGCTCCGCACCGACCTCTCTATGGAAGAGATAGACAGTTATCTGGACCTCTTCGGCAACGACAATCCCGACTTTGCTCGTCTGCTGCACTCGCGCCGCTACACGCGCATCTTTCAGGAAACCTTGTCCAAGGGCAACCTCGACGACTGCTACCGTTTCTCCATCACCTACCCTGGTACCGCTGAAGCCGAACAGCTGGAGGCGCGTATGGGGCAGTTGTCGGCCGAAATGTTCCGTACCATGGATGCCACTGCCAGCATCGACTCGGTGCAACAGCGATATCCATTGTGCGCCGCGGTGGCGCGTTCCGCTGCCAAACGCAAGAGCCGTATGGCCTACGACGAAGCCGACCGCGAAGGTTCAATCGCGGCTTACAGTCGCTTCCTCGGCAACTATCCCGCCAGCGACGAGAGCGAAGCGGCCCGTGAGCATATAGACCGCTTGCTGGAGATTGACTTGGCACGCCGCAATACCGCTATGGAGCTGGCCCATTTTGCCGACTCCAATGCCGACCAGGCCATTGCCGACCGTGCTTTGGCACGCCTACGACGTCTCATCTATGTCAACCATGATGTCGAGGCGGCCCGCTATTATGTGGAACACTTCAAGCTCGATGCCTTCTTCAGCGAAGTCTACAGCCGCTACTATTCGTGGCATAGCGTGGAGGGTAATGGAGCCCCCCTGCAGGTTTTTGCTGCCGCCAGCCCCGACTTCCCCTTCCCCCGGGCCCTCGAAGGTGACCTGGAGCGTGCTGAGGAAATCGACGGTGTGCCCCTGATGGAGGTCTTCCTTGAGAAAGCCTACGACCGCTATTCCGAATACATAAAGATGCTTATGGGCAAGGCTATCGCCGTGGTGCCCATGCAGCGTATGCTGCAGCCCCTGCTGGCGGCCCGTCGCTGGGACGACGCCCTTTTCCGCTTGGAGCAGTTCGAGATATGTTTCGACAATCAGTGGCAGAGTCAGTATACTGGTCTGCAACGCCTCATAGCCACTCCTACGGGTCGCACGCTGTCGCGCGAGTTTGCCACGGGTGGCGACGTGCAGCATCCCTGTGTCAATGCCCTCGACGGACGACTCTATTATTCCGACGGCTATCGGATTTGCCGTGCCGAGAAGCGGGGCGGACGGTGGATGCCGGCCGACACGGTGGTGTTCACCAACACCGAGGCCACCGACCTCACCCTTTTCGGCTTCTATGCCGGAGGACGCCGCATGTTGCTGGGCAGCGGTGGCGACATCTGGGTGGCTGAGCGCGAGGGCGACCAGTGGCGTGTGAGCGACATACCGCCCTATCCTGTCAACACCGACTATGTAGAGACCGACGCCTATATGCTGCCCGACGGCAGCGGCATGCTGCTGGCTTCCGACCGCCCCGGCGGTTTCAACCTGCAGCCGTCGCACGCCTATTTCCACGGAGACACCGCCTTGGCTTCTGACCTCTGGTTCATTCCCTATACACAGGATCGCTGGGGCACCCCCGTCAATCTGGGCCTCAAAGTCAACACTATCTATTGTGAGCGCAGCCCCATATTGAGTCGCAACCTCAAAACGCTTTACTTTATCAGCGACGGCCATTTGGGGCTGGGCTATGGCGACGTCTACATGGTCGAGCGCACTGACATGGAGGACTGGACCTCATGGGGTGAGCCGCAGAACCTAGGGCGTGACGTGAACAGCGGTTTCCGCGAAGCCGACCTCAGCTTCAGTCCCGACGAGCGCCGTGTCTACCTCTCGTCCAACCTCTCCGACAGCGTCTTCTCGGCCTACAGCTTCGCCACTTCGCACAGTACCGTGAGCCTTGGCGAGACCTTTAGTTTCGGTGTGGGTGACCTGCAGCAGTCGCTTGTTCGCCTGCAGGTGGCCGACCTGCAGCAACAGGCCGTCACCCAGGTGGTCGACTATATGGGCGATGCCGATGCCGTCGACCTCTCGCTGCTTCGCGACCGTCGCTATGCGCTGCTGGCCGATGCCGGCACCAGCTTTGTCACCGCCGGTGTTGTCGACGCCGCTTCGCTTGGCCACTACCGTCTGCCGGCCTACACTTTTGAGGAATTGGTGGCTATGGACCGTCCCTTGCCGCTGCCTGTGGTCGAGTTCTCGGCCGACGGCAGTGTGCTGCTCCCCGTGGCGCAGCTGCAGCTTGAACAACTGGCACGTTTCCTCAAGCAGCATCCTCAAGCAGTGGCCGAATTCTGTGTCGATGTGGCAGGAAGCGATTCACGCCACTGCTATGCTCTCTCGCTCGAGCGAGGTGCGGCGCTGCGCGACTTCATGTGTGGCCACGGCGTCGCCGCCGACCGCATCCTTGTGTCGGCCTACGGCAACGTCAACGTGCGTCTCACGGGCACTTCGTCCGTTTCCGTTCGCTTTCGCGAATGAGGTTATTAACAATCACTTGGGTATTTCTTTTCGTCCCTAGGGGGTTCTATGTAAAAAAAATGGTGTAATTTTGCACCGTCATTATTGTAAACAGGCCTTGCTATGGAACAGCATCGAACACTTACCGTCGACGGACGTACCGTACATTATCGCGACGAAGGCCGCAACAACACCAAGACCCTTGTGTTGCTGCACGGCTTCCTGCAAAATCTTGACGTTTGGAGCTCCTATGTGTTGAGCTATATGAACCAGCTGCGTGTCATCACCATCGACCTGCCGGGCCATGGGTTGACCGACACGTTCTGCGATGTGCACACCACCGAGTTTATGTCCGATATAGTCAAAGAGGTGCTCAATGCCGCTGGTGTGGACCAGTGCGTCATGGTGGGCCATTCGATGGGTGGCTATGTGGCGCTGGCGTTCGCCGAGCGTTATCCCTACACTGTCAAGGGACTGGGACTTATCAACTCGCATGCATTGGCCGACAGCTCCGCCCATCGCGAAAGCCGCGAGGAAGTGTGCCGACAGGCCCAGGAGAATGTAGCCTCTTATATTGTGGGCTTTGTAGGCAGTCTCTTCGACGACAGTCGCCGTGCCGCCATGTCACATGAAATCAACGACCTGCAGGCCCAATGCCTGCGTACTAGTGCCGCCAGTGTGGTGGCCGCCCAGCAGGGTATGATGCGCCGTCCGTCGCGCATCGGAGTGCTGCAGCAGCTCGATGTACCGGTCTACTTCGTCTACGGCAAGAACGACCCCCGTATTCCTATTGAACTGGCTGTCACCCAGACCCTGCTGCCTCGGCGGGCTGAGGTCCTGCTGCTCTCTGACGTAGCCCACATGGCCTTCCTCGAGGAGCGTGAATACCTCAAACCCCGCCTGCTCAATTTCGTTGAGGGCTGCTACTAAACCTATCCTTTTGGTGACATCCTGCTTTATAGAACCGCCAATCCGGGGGTTCTTTGTTTTTGTTTCGTTTGCATTTCTACTGCTGTTCTACTGCAAATTCCAGTAGAAATGCAGAAGAACAGCAGGTATTCTGTTTGAGTTGTAGCGTGTTGAGTATTAATGTGTGTTGCAGAGCACACGTATTCACGGAATTGTGTTTTTTTTCTCGGCACAGGAAGTGTTAAAAAAGTAAAAAACTTGCAAAAAAGGATTCTTTTTCCTACTTTTGCAGTGTTGTTTCGGAAAGAGCCGAGTGGTTATTTCCGATGTAACGGTTTGAAATAATAATTTTTAAATATCACAAGTATGAAAAAACGATTATCGATTTTGACGCTTCTGGCAGCTTTGTTGCTGCCGTGGGCTCTGAAAGCACAATCACACACGGCAGTGATTGGCAATTGGGGAGGTACGACCACTTCTGCACTGGGTGGGTTCTACTTCTCGGCAAAGTATTCGTGGACGCAGACACTCTATCTTGAGAATGAGATTGGTGGTTCGGGCTACATCAAGAATATCACGTTTGACAATCGTTCGACGGCGGCATTTACAGCCGACTCTGTGAAGATTTATTTAGGCAAGACAGCGATGACCTCGCAACCTACGGCGGCGGTGAGTTCCTGGGTCCCGATGGATAGCCTGACGCTTGTATTCAGTGCCACGAACTGGACTGTGCCTGTCGATACGGGCGATCTGACTGTGACGCTTGACAATCCGTATTACTACGATGGCCATGGAACGTTGGCTCTTGTTATTTCGAAAGCCAACTCTGGCTCTACGTCGAGCAACGCAAAATTGGGTTACACAAGTACTTCGTCGATGGCCAAGTACACCTCGGGTTCAACGGAGAGTTACTGCCGATTCCCGACAGCGGCGGGTACTAACAATGTGTATAAACTCAATGTAAGGTTTGGCATGACGGTAACGGCCGATGATGCATATTGTACATGGGTGAGTAATTTTCGTCTAGCAAGCCGCACTACTTCATCGATTACAGTGGCTTGGGATGCGGAGTCTGGCGAGGACTACCAGGTGGGATATACTGCTTCTGATGGTACGGAGGACGACATTGTCCCCGTCGCCGCTACAGCAGGGACTCATACTTTTGATGGATTGACTGAGGCTACGGTGTATAAAATATGGGTGCGACATAACTGCAGTACCAGTGCGAGTGAATGGCAATCGCTGTTAACCAATACATTGGCGCAGCCGCAGGAGGTGCCTTTGTCTGTTGACTTTGAAAATGCCTCCAATGATGGATTTTGGAACACCTTGAACGCTTTCAACGGTTGGTATGTGAGTACTTTGGATTCGAACCGTGCCTTGTTTGTGAGTAACGATGGTAGCGCCAATGCCTACACAGTGGCTACTACAGCAGCCACTTCGTGGGCTTGGATGGATGTTAATCTGGACGAAGGCGGTTACAACATAAGTTTCGATTGGCGCTGCGCTGGTGAGTCGAACTATGATTACCTGCGAGTTTTTGCTGTGCCTGCGAGTGTGGAATTTGATAATGGCTTCTCGTTGTTTGGGGTTACGTCCAGTACGAACGCACGCAATGTGGTGCCTGAAGGATGGATTTTGCTAGGTTCCAAGTCGGCCGATTCGCTCTACTTCAATCTGCGTCCGGGATGGCGGCATTTCGAAGGCGAGTTTACGGTTATGTCTGACGGTATTTATCATCTGGTTTTCTTGTGGTCTAACGACGCCTCTGGTGGTTCACAGCCTCCTGCTGCGGTGGACAACATAGAACTTACGGCGGCCAGTTGTTTTGCCCCGCTGTCGTATTTGCTTGATTCGGCCAGCATGACCGCATCGTCGGTGACGATGACAATCAATCACCCCACGGCAGCCGACTTCTATATGTTGTGGCGTCCAGTCGGTCGTGTTCTCTACGACACCGTTGAGCTGACAAGCAGCAACTATACCTTCGATAACCTGTCAATGGGTACGACCTATGAGGGCCTTGTTTATACCTTATGTGGCGGTGATACAAGCGTGGGAAGCCTCCATTTCGAGTTTACCACAGGTTGTGAGGCTTTGACAGAAGACCATTTGCCCTATACCGAGAACTTCGAGGCCTACGGCACAGGCGCCGCCAACCCCATCAACGCCTGCTGGGATAAGAACCTCGTGGGCTCCGGCACCACCACAAATTTCCCATATCCCTACAGCTCGGCCGCCATCAATGGCAGTCGCGGCCTTTATTTCTATTCAGCTAAGAGCAGTTCTGTCAATTATGGTTGCTGGGCGGCACTGCCACCCATCGACGAGAACATGGAGATGAGCGATTTGATGGTGAACTTCGGTGTCAAACGCGGTACGTCAGTGACCAACACCACCACTTATACGTACACTTGCCGGCTGGTGGTCGGTGTGGCTGAAACGGCGGGTGTGGGTCCTACCTTTGTTCCTGTTGACACGCTTGATTTCTCGACTGGTGCTGCCTCTTCGGTGCACAGCGCCGAGGTGAGTTTTGCCGACTATACCGGTACGGGCAAATATGTGGTGTTCTATGCCGAGGTGCCCGCCAACGTGACTACTTACAATTACAATACGGTCTATGTTGACGACGTGGTTCTGAGGCAGATCCCGTCCTGCTACTGGCCGTCGGCCGTAGTGCTCGACACGGTGACTACCGACGAGGCGACCCTTTCGTGGACGCCCGACCCGCGAACGCCCAACCCGAGCAGCTGGACGGTGGAGTACGGTCCCCGCGGATTTACCCTCGGCGAGGGCATGGTGGAGACGACTAACGATACCAGCATCATCTTGAGCGACCTTGATGTCAACACCGAGTATGACGTCTATGTCAGCGCCAACTGCGGTGGCGATGTGTCGGAACCGACCAGTTTCCGTTTCCAGACCAATTCCGTCCCTGCCACGCTGCCCTACTACACAGGCTTCGAGGCCGAGCAGGACAGTGGATGGGTGTTTCTCAATGCCGACCAGACCAACCGTTGGATGATAGGCAACCATGGGGATGCCACTGTGAACGGCAGCCGTGCCCTCTTCATCAGCGACAATGGCTCTTCGCCCAACTACAATATTACCGCTGCCAGTATTGTCTATGCTTTCCGTCTGCTGGAGGTGCCCGACACTGGCGACTATGCAATCAGTTTCGACTGGCGCGCTCAGGGTGAGAGTACTTTGGATTACCTGCGAGCATTCGTTGTTCCCAACGACGTGACCATCACCCCGGCTAACTTGAACGGTATCACCGCTACCGCCACGCCAACCGGTTGGCTCAATGTGGGTAACTATAACAATGCAGTCAAACTGAACCTCAATGGAACATGGACGAACAACGAGACCATCTGCCATGTCGGTGCAGGGCAGACAGGACTCTATAAACTTGTGTTCCTGTGGCGCAACGATTTATCAGTGGGAACCATGCCTCCAGCCACGGTTGATAATGTCCATGTATGGAAGATTACCTGCCCGGCCCCGACTAACGTGACGGCCGACTCGGTGGGAGCTTATCAGATTGACTACTCGTGGACAGCACACGGCACCGAGGCAGGCGGCTGGGAGGTGAAACTCAACAACGGCCCCTGGATTCCTGTCAGCACCAACAGCTACTCGGCCACCGGCCTGACCCCTGTGACCAACTATACCTTCATGGTCCGCGCCATCTGCGGCGATGAGGACACCAGCATGCTGAGCGAGCCGTTGACGGTGCGCACTGCCCTCGACTGCGGTCCGAACAGTATCAATATCATTGATACCATAGGTAACGGCACCAGCGCATCATACACCTATACCTTCTATGGCTACAGCACCTACCGTTCGGGTTACAATAGCGCCATCTTTACCGCTCAGGAACTTAACGATTTGGGGCTGCAAGTGAACAACCGTATCAACGGACTTTCACTGCATGTCGGCTCAACGGGCGGCACTATCCGTCAGGCCAAGATCTACATGGCTGAAGACCCGCTTGAACAATATGGTTCCACAGCAGCCAATGACACGTTGGACCGCAACACGATGACGCTTGTATGGAGCGGCGACTTGGTGGCTCCTGCCAACAGCTGGGTGGAGATAATGTTCGACAGCGTCTTTACCTACAGTGGCAACAGCAACCTGCGCATCACCTTTGCCCGCGACACTACACCTACCGCCAGTGTGACCTTCTATTATACCACTTATGCCAACAACTACGTGAACTGCTACGGTTATCGCAGCACCGCCACGACGGTGAATCTCACGGCCACTCGCAGTACCTACCGTCCGAATGTCGTTTTCAACATCTGCACCGAGATTCCTCCCTGCATGCGTCCCACCGATGTGGAGGTGCTGAACGTCGTCGATACAGCGATGACCCTCACGTGGAACGGCAACGCCGCCAACTATGAGGTAGCTGTCAGCACGACATCGATTGACCATGATTCGACTACCGGTTTCACCACCTACACCGTGGCCGACGACACCATCACCATCACGGGCCTGAACCCCAACACCATCTATTATTATTATGTAAGGAGCGCCTGCTCGGCTACCGAGCATTCTGAGTGGACCATCGAGGGCAGTGTCCACACTGCCTGCTCGGCGCAGAGCCTGCCCTACACGGAGAACTTCGACAGCTATCCGGCCGGTACCACTGCCGCCGCGGGCCAGACGATGTCGCCCTGCTGGCGTAAAGGCACCAACAGTACCACTGCCTATCCGTACCTTTACACCACCAACAAACATTCGGCACCCAACGGCCTCTATATGTATGGCACTGCGACCTCCTACTGTTATGCCGCATTGCCGCTGATGGCCGACTCGGTGAAACACCTGATGATGAGCTTCAGCGCCTACAAGACTTCGGCCACCTATGGCAAGATATGGGTGGGCGTCATGACCAACCCGGACGACTTCACGACCTTCCAGCGCTACCAGCGGGTCAATGTTTCTGCGGTCAGCACATGGGAGAGCTTTGAGATTGACTTCAGCGGCTACACCGGTCCTGAGGGATGTATCGCCTTCACGCTGCACGACTCGGCCGCCAACAATGCAGTCCTTGATGACATCACTGTGGATGTGATTCCCACCTGCCCGCGTCCCGCCAATGTGACGGTGGGCAACATCGGTCAGAACACCGCCACCGTGCATTGGACTCATTCGGCCCAGAACTTCGAGATAGAGTACGGCCCGCAGGGCTTCACCCTGGGTACAGGTACTATGGTGACCAGCTCGTTGGACAGCGTTGACCTTACAGGCCTGCAGCCTTCGACGGTGTACGACGTCTATGTGCGTGCCCACTGCTCTGATGTCGACGTAAGCTACTGGTCGTTCGTGCAGAGTTTCGCGACGGTGTGCGGTCTTACCCCCCTGCCTATGATATTCGACATGGACAACTACACCACTGGCTCTTCGACGCCGCTGCCTACCTGCTGGACCCGCACCAACAATGCCACTGGAACGACAAACTACTATCCCTACATATACAGCTCGTCGTCCAATGCCCACACAGGTTCCAACACACTCTACTTCTACGTGTCGACATCCAGTGGATATGCCAACGACGAGGTGATGGTCTTCCCGCAGGTGGACACGACCATCACGCCCATCAACCAGGTTCAGGTCGACTTCTGGGCCAAGACATCGGTGGCCAACAAGCCCTTTGTCGTCGGTGTGATGACCAACCCGAATGTCCTTGGCAGTTTCCACGCCATTGACACAATCACTCTCTCCACCACAGTGACCAACTACGTGGTTCCCTTCACGGGTTATGCCGGTGTGGGTTCATATGTGGCCTTGAAAAGTGTGTTGCAGGGTACGAGCGGACACTACACCTATGTCGATGATATTGTCATTGAGGCCGTATCGCCCTGTCCGCGCGCTTTCGACCTGACGGCCTACGATGGCAGCAGCACGACGGTGAGCCTCGAATGGGCCGACACCATTGGAAGTACCAGTTGGATGATTGAGTACGGTGTGTTGGGTTCCGACACGACCAACATCATTACGGCTAACAGCAACCCCTTCATCCTCACGGGTCTCACGCCCAACACGCTCTATCGCTACCGTGTGGCCCCCATCTGCGCCGATGGTCAGATGGCCGACTGGAGCCGTACGTGGCACAACTTCGGTACCGCCCACAACCCCGCCACAGTGCCTTACAACTACGACTTCGAGAATGCTGCCGAGTGGGCCAACTGGCATACCTCCAGCAGCTCGGCGGTGAACTGGTACCGCGGCAACGTGGCCCAGGGCAACGCTACCAACGCCCTCTACCTGAGTGCCGACAATGGTGCCACACACAGCTGGAATATGAACATCCGCACCAATGCTGTGGCCTATCGCGACGTTGACTTCGGTCCGGTCCCTGGCAGTTATCAGATTGACTTCGATGCCTACATCGGTGGTACGATTGGCCACAACTACGATGGCATTTCGGTCGTAGTGGCCGATCCCGCCACAGAGGTTGTAGACCAGGATGTGAATATTACCTCGCCTTGGGGCAATGTGAACGATGTGAGCTATGGCACAGTGCGTCATGACACGACATGGGGTCACCACACCGTCTATCTTGACGGCATGAGCGGTGTGAAGCGTATCGCCTTCTACCACTTCAACCAGTCCACCGGCACCAACAATCCTTATGAAAACAATCCGTCGGCCATAGACAATGTGAGCATTACGCTTCAGGCTTGCGAGCGTCCGTACGACCTGATGGTGAATGCTACCACATTGACTTCAGCCTCGCTCACTTGGTCGGGCGATCCCGCTGCGCTGTATGAGATTTCCTACCGTGTGCAGGGTGCTTCGTCGTCGACCAACGTGTACGATACCGTCACCGGTCTGAACTACACAGCCACCAACCTGCCTTCCAGCACTGACTACTATTGGTGGGTGAGGAAGATTTGCACGTTGACGGCAACCGATACAGTGGTCAGCGACTGGTCGCCAAACGGTGTGTTCAGTACCCTCTGCGGCAGTGTCAGCGTGGCTGATACCCTCTTCGAAGACTTCGAGAGCTATACGCCTGCGGCCTACAACACTATGACAAATGCTACGCTGCCAAACTGCTGGGAGTCGTATTCTGAAGGCGGTGTTTCTATCTATCCGCACGTCACTGACAGTGGCCAATACAGCTACTGCGTCAGTGGACGTCAGGCTTTGACCTTGACATCAGCCACCTCCAGTACCTCGTATGGTCCCAATTCCTATGTGCGCCTGATTGACATCGCCGAGCCTACCAATACGCTTACTGTTGCCTTCTGGATGTGCACGGAGAGTAATTCTCTTGGCGACCTGTCGGTTGGCTACCTCACGGGTGCGAACTATGAGACTGATTTCGTTGCGGTGAAGACTATACCTGCCAGCGCATCAACCGTGCATAGTGGCAGCGGTATCCAGGCTGCCGGACACGGTATCTTTGATACGGTGAGTTTCGACAGCGTACCCGCTGGCAACTTCCCCATTGCCTTCCGTTGGCACAAGGAGAGTCTTTACTATAGTGCCTGTATTGACGATATCGCCGTGTGGACCAGCTTCAACTGCTCCACTCCCGAGGCAACGGTGTCGAATATCCAGTACAACAAGGCCACCGTCGCCGTCGAGAACCCCTCTTCGACGGCTATCGGATTCGAACTGGCCTATGGTACCAATGGCGACAACCTGACCGATACCCTGTATGAGACCAGCGGTGTGTTCCAGCTCACGGGCTTGAATCCCTTGAAACAGTACTATTTCGCGCTGCGTTCGCACTGCGACAGCACCACTGTGAGCAACTGGGCTACAGGTTACTTCACCACTTCCGAGGTGCCCTGCTCGGTACCCGACAACCTCACGGTCACCTCCGTCGACTACGAGGCAGCCTCCTTCAGCTGGGCGGCCGGTGGTGAAGAGACGGCTTGGCAGGTACATGTCTTCAACACCACTACTGATATCATTGACACGGTCACTACTACCACCTATACGGTAGAGGGCTTGCAGTCGGGTATCACCTACTATGTTTTTGTCAGCGCACTGTGCGGTGACAACCATGAGTATCTGGGCGATGCCAGCGACACGGTCAACTTCACCACCTCCGAGTGTGTCCAAGTGACTGGTGTGGCCACCAGCGAGGTGACTGCCTCCAGCGTCAAAGTGAGCTGGACTCCCACTGGCGCGACGAAGTATGTCGTCGAGTACGGCGGTGCCAACTACAGCGCCGGTGCAGGTATCCAGATTGTGGTTGAGAACTCCAACAATGTGACAATCAACGGCCTTGAGGCCGACAGCTACTACGATGTCTATGTCAGCCAGTACTGCACTGCAAGCGTGACTTCGCCTTGGAGCACCAAGGTGAGCTTCCACACCGCCCAGGCTACGGAAGGCATCGACGGTGTCGAAGGCAGCCAGGTGCGCCTCTACCCGAACCCCGCCAGCACGACGGTCTCCGTCAGCGGCATCGAGGGTGAGGCCATGGTCTCGGTGGTTGACGTCAACGGCCGCGAGGTCTACAAGACCACGGCCAACGGCGACATCGCCATCGACCTGACGGGCTATGCCAAGGGTGCCTACTTCGTCCGCATCACGGGTGAACGCACCATGGCTATCCGCAAACTGGTTGTGAAGTAACACCCAAGTGACTAGTGGCTAGTGGTCAGTGGCTAGTGTGCTACGCAGTACCGCGCCAGCCCTCTGACCACTGGTCACAGACCACTGAATACTAAAAAGTGGAAGAGATTCGCTCTCTTCCACTTTTTTTTCGTATATTTGCACCGAAAACTAATATGTTGCAAACAAATGAAACGACTGATTATCCCTTTGTTTATGACGGCGGTGCTGCTTCTGGGCGGCTGTGCGCACAAGGAGACGACCCCGCGTAATGTGATTCTTATTGTCGGCGACGGCATGGGAGTGGCCCAGGTCTATGCCTCGGTGGTGGCCTCGCGCGGCGACAACTCGGCTTTCCTGCGTTTCCCTGTGACGGGTTTCTCTCGCACCTACTCACTCAACAAGTACCGCACCGACTCGTCGGCCGGCGGCACGGCCCTCACCACCGGGCAGAAGGTGGAAAACTACCATGTGAACTGGGCTCCCGACTCGACACGTTACCAGACGATATTCGACGATGCCGTTGCCGCAGGCAAGTCGACGGGCTTTGTGGTGGTGAGCGATGCGATGGATGCCACACCGGCCGCCACCTACGGCCATGTGCCCTACCGCAAGATGTACGACACGTTGAGCATACAGCTGGCGCAATGCAGCCATTCGGTGATGATAGGCGGCGGCTACAAATATTTCCTGCCTGAGAACCGCAAGGATGGCTTCGCACCCCTCGACACGCTGCATCGTCGCGGCTACACCGTGGTGCGCGACCTCGACAGTGCGCTGGCTTTCGGCGGCGACAAACTGGTGGCGCTACTCTACGACGGCGACCCACTGGGGGAACCCGAACGCGGCGATGTGTTGCGGCCCGCCTCGATGAAGGCCATCGAGATGCTTAACCACAACAGCAAGGGCTTCACGATGCTTATAGAAGGGTCGCAGATTGACTGGGCCTGCCACAACAACGACTCGGCCTACCTGCATGCCGAACTGGCCGATTTCGAGCTGATGCTCCATGCGGTGCTCGACTGGGCCGAGAAGGACGGCAACACACTGGTGGTGGTCACCGCCGACCATGAGACCGGTGGCCTCACACTGCCCGACGGCGACATCGAGGCCGGCATCAACAATGTGCGCTTCCAATGGGGCAACCATACTGGCTGTATGGTGCCGGTGTTTGCTTATGGCCCCGGCGCCGAGCGCTTCAGCGGCATTCAGCAGAACACCGATATCCCGCGTAAGATTCGGGAAATTATGAATTGGTAGTCTCTAATCAATATGATAAAATTCTGCGTCCGTCTGGTTCAACGCTGGTTGCCCGAGCCTTTTGTTTTCGCTATACTGCTCACCTTCGTGGCGGCGTTTCTGGCCATGCCTGTGTGCCATCAGACACCCATCGAGGTGGTAGAGCACTGGGGCGGAGGCGTGTGGAACCTGCTGGCGTTCGCCATGCAGATGGCGTTGGTGCTGGTGTGCGGCTCGGCGCTGGCGGCCGCCCCCGCCGTGAAGCGGGGCCTGGTGGCGCTGGCACGCATACCGCGCACGCCCGCCGGTGCCATCGCGCTGGTGACGGTGGTGTCGGCCCTGGCCTGCTGGCTCAACTGGGGCTTCGGCCTTATCGTGGGAGTCGTCTTCGCCAAGGAGATAGCACGTCAGCTGCAAGGGGTGGACTACCGTCTGCTCATCGCCTCGGCCTATAGCGGCTTTGTGGTGTGGCATGCCGGTCTTTCGGGTTCCATCCCGCTCACTATGGCTACCCCCGGCGATGCCTTGGTGGCTGCCACCAACGGCGCCCTCACAGCTCCCGTGGCGGTGGGCCGTACTATCCTCGACCCGCACAACCTGGTGATGGTGCTGCTGGTCATCGTGGGAATTACGTTGGCCAACACGTTGATGCACCCAAAGCAGGGTGCGGTGACGGTGGACCCCGCTCTGCTGTCGGATGGTTTGGATGCACCGGAGGCTCCTGTAAGGAAGACCCCTGCCCAGCGGCTGGAACAGAGCCCTGTGCTGGCGTGGCTTATCGCGCTGATGTTCGTCGTCTTTCTGGTGGTGAGGCTGGGTTTCAGGGGCGGCGGCTTCGACCTGGGGTCAGTCATTATGATATTCCTGGCCGTGGGCCTTATGCTGCACGGAACGCCGGTGGCCTATGTGCGTGCTTTCGGCAAGGCCGCATCGGGCGCCGCAGGTATCATCCTGCAGTTCCCTTTCTATGCAGGCATCATGGGTATCATTACCGGTGTGGGGGCCAGCGGCATCTGTATGGGTACCGTGCTGGCTGACGCATGTATCGGCATCAGCAACACTACGACCTACCCGCTGCTGACTTTCCTCTGTGCCGCGGTGCTGAACCTCTTTGTGCCGTCGGGCGGCGGCCACTGGGCCATACAGGCCCCCATCATGTTCACCGCCGGCGCCGATCTGGGTGTGGACCCCGGCCTCACCGGCATCGCCATCGCCTGGGGCGACGCATGGACCAACTTGATACAGCCGTTCTGGGCTCTGCCAGCCCTGGCTATCGCCAAGTTGAGCGCCAAGGACATTATGGGCTACTGCCTGATAGATTTGCTGATTAGTGGTGTCGTCATCTGCGGCGGCTTGCTGATTTGGGCTATTTAGAAGGGTTTGGGAAGAAAAGAAACAACAACAATACCATGTTCGAAGAAGTAATCAAGCATTATCCCGATTTCCCCAAGGAGGGAATAGACTTTATCGATGTGTTGCCATTCCTGCACGACAAGGAGGCATTCAGCAGTGCGGTTCGCGAGATAGACCGCCTCACGACGACATCAAACGTGGCTACCGTCGAGGCCCGCGGATTCCTCTTTGGAGCACCCCTGCTGTCGGTTTCCGACCATGTGCAGACCCTGGTGCCATTCCGTAAGAAAGGCAAACTGCCTTATGCCGAGGGCGACCTGGTGAAGGTGGAGATAGAGAAGGAATACGGCAGTGACGAGCTTTTCTATCGTTTGAGCGACTTCGCGGCCTGCATCCCTAATGGCGACTATATCGACGTGACTATTCTCGACGACCTGCTGGCCACCGGCGGTACGGTCGACGGCATTGTGCGTTCGTTGCAGCAGCAGACCATCGGAGGCCGCCGCATACGTATCAAGGAATTTATCTTCTTGGTCGAGCTGCCCGCTCTGAAAGGGCGTCAAGTGCTGGAGGACATTGCCCCCGTGCACAGCCTGATGTCGTTGGCGGGCGTGGAATAGTTCGCCCTGCCTGGCTGGACTAGAAGAGTTTGATGATGACTGTTGCCAGCAATACTAGGCAGTAGATGACTTTGGCGACGATGCCGGTCATCATGCCGAGGAAAGAGCCTACTGCGGCCCGCAAGGAGGGCCGCAGTTCTTTTTGCTTGATATACTCGCCGACGAAGGCGCCGACGAAAGGCCAGAAGAAGACCCCAATCAGACCTCCGGGACCGAAGGGAAGCCCGATGATGGAGAAGAGCAGGCCGATGGTGCATCCCCAGACGCCATACTTGGTTCCTCCGAACTGCTTGGTGGTAATCAGAGGGAAGACATAGTCGAGCACCATCAGCAGCACGCCGATGACGGCGCTCCAGACGAGCCATGCGGTGCTGATGTCGGCATAGCCGCTCAAGCGTGCCAGCAGTAGGCCGAGCCATGCGATGGGGACGGCAGGCGGTACGGGTGTGAAGACGGCCACTACGGCCACCAGGATGCATACGAAAGCGAGAATGATTAATACGATGCTCATTTTTAAAGGTTATAGGTTATAGAATTGGTCAAAGAGTTGGCGTAGGCGTGGTTCGTCGTGGATGAGGGCACGCAGCTCGGCCAAGGGCGCGGCATTGGGGGAGTCGTCGAGCCAGAGCTTGATGTAGCCGCCTTCGGCATATTTCTCATGTAGGTGCAGCAGGGTGCGCTGCCAGTGACCCTCACGGTCGAGATGGGGGTAGTGGGAAAGGCCGTATTCGACGGTGCGGCGCACGATGCGCTCGGGCTCCACGTCACGGTCGGCCTCGGCAACGATGCAGCCCAATAGGGAGCGCGGTGGCTGGGAGGCCGAGGCACGGTGGTCTTCGGCGGCCTGTGCTATCAAGTCCACCTGCTGGGGACTGAACCAGCGAAGCAGGTCGGGCGAGGTGCGAATGGTTTGACCCGAGGCTAGGTGGTGAGTTTCGCGACCCTCGGAAAGACCCAGGTCGTGCATGGCAGCGGCGGTGTAGACCATCTCGGGCGTTATGGTTGCCATAGGTGCGTGCTGCGCCTGCAGGTGGCGGTAGAGAATCATGGCACGTGCAATGACACGGCGTGCGTGGTCGATTCGGTGGGCGTGGTCGAAGACGTTGTAGCGGGGCAGCACCTCCCGCTCCACATATTGCTGCAGAGGACTGGACACTTCGTCCCACCGCCACCATTCGTAGGCTAGCCGCTCGGTGCGGTCGGACATAAAGACGATGCCACAGTAGACAAAGCCCTCGCGGTTGGCGATGGCTTGCAGGGTAAGGTTGCTTTCATGGGTGTCGAAACGTAGGTGGGCATGGTGCTTTTTGGCGTAGTTGAAGGCTGCGGCCGCGATGCCCTGTGTGCCGGGCGCTTTGGCCAGGCGGTGCAGGGTGGCATAGGGAGTGGCGGTGTCGAGCCAGCGTCCGTGGACGATGAGACCATAGGTGGGTTCGACGCCAAGCACGAGAGCAAAGGTGCCGATGGGAACGCCTTGGCTTTCGACAACATAAGAGTTGCCACGGGCTGTGTCGGCCTGCAGCTGGGCGAGGGTAGGGTAGCCCACCCACTGTGTGGTGTTGCCCGCAGCGCGCATGAGGTTGCGCGAATGGTCGTACATGGCCATCACGGCGTCGAAATCGTCAGCAGATGTGTGTCGTACAGACAGATTCATATTTAATATAACGAGAAAGGATTATTCCATATTGTGTTTTTTTTGTATTTTTGCATCGTAAAACACAAACAAACTATACTATGAAAAAGGTTTTGATGACACTGATTTTCGCCCTGTTTGCCATTACGGGCACCGTGATTGCACAGAACAACGCGGCCGACAATATTGTCGGTACCTGGGCAGGAGAGCAGGCTGGCGACAGGTTCCGCGCCAAGATTGTGAAGTTGTCGGACGGTACCTATCAGGGACAGGTGGTGTGGATGGAGAACGACAAGGATGACAAGGGGAACAAGCTACTTGATACGAAGAATCCAGACAAGAGTCTGCGTGATACACCCTGCGACAAAATAGTTTTGTTCCGTGGACTGAAATACGATGCAGAGAAGAAACAATGGGGCGACACCAAGATTTATGACCCCCAGCGGGGCATCAAGGCCAAGCTGACAATTACCATAATGAAGGACGGACGTCTGCGTCTGAAAGGCTCGGTGCTCGGTATCAGCGAGAGCGTTTATTGGACGAGAGTGAAAAGCGCTCAATAGAGGTTGCTGTTCGAAAAAAAAGTTTGGCTATATGGCCTGTTTTTTGTATCTTTGCAACGGTTTTTTATGTACAGCAGATTATGTTTGAGAATCTTAGTAGTAAGATAGAGAAAGCGTTACACACCCTTCGTGGCAAGGGCTCGATTACCGATATCAATGTAGCGGAGACTGTAAAGGAGGTGCGCAAGGCATTGCTGGATGCCGATGTGAGCTATCCTATAGCAAAGGAATTCACCGACAAGGTGAAGGCCGAGGCAATGGGCCGCAATGTGATCAGCAGTATCGAGCCGGGCCAGTTGATGGTGAAGATAGTACATGAGAAACTGACCGAGTTGATGGGTGCCGAGGCGGTGGATATCAATATAAAGGGGTTCCCGGCAGTGGTGCTCATCGCAGGTTTGCAAGGTTCGGGTAAGACTACATTCTCGGCCAAACTGGCCAATATGCTGCGTACCAAGCGTGCAAAGAGTGTGATGTTGGTGGCTGGTGACGTGTACCGTCCGGCAGCTATCAGCCAGTTGCAGACATTGGGTCAGCAGATTGGTGTGCAGGTGTATACAGAGGAGGGCAGTCAGGATCCCGTGAAGATAGCGAAGGATGCTGTGAAGGAGGCCAAACTCAAGGGAATCAATGTGGTGATAGTCGATACGGCAGGTCGTCTGGCGGTTGACGAACAGATGATGAACGAGATAGCGTCCTTGAAACGTGAGCTGCAACCGCAGGAGACCCTCTTTGTGGTGGACTCGATGACAGGTCAGGATGCCGTGAACACGGCCAAGGCCTTCAACGACAGGCTGGATTTCGACGGCGTGGTGCTCACCAAGCTCGATGGTGATACCCGTGGTGGTGCAGCCCTCACCATTCGCTATACGGTGCAGAAGCCTATCAAGTTCGTTGGTATCGGCGAAAAGATGGAGGCTCTCGATGTGTTCCATCCCGACCGTATGGCCAACCGAATACTCGGTATGGGCGATGTGGTGAGTCTGGTAGAGCGTGCACAGGAACAGTACGATGAGCAGGAGGCGCGCCGTATACAGAAAAAACTTGTACGTGACGAGTATAATTTTGAGGATTTCCTGTCACAGATAGCCCAGATCAAGAAGATGGGCTCGATGAAAGATTTGATGGGAATGATTCCCGGGATGGACAAGTTGACCAAGAATGTGGAAATCAGCGACGACGCTTTTATGCCCATTGAAGCTATGATTGGCTCGATGACACCCTATGAACGGCAGCATCCCCAATGCCTCAACGGAAGCAGAAAGCAGCGTATCGCGGCCGGAAGCGGACGTACGATACAGGAGCTGAACAGGTTCTTGAAGCAGTTTGAAGACACGCGAAAGATGATGAAGATGGTGAGCAAGAACGGCGGCAAGATGCCTGTGAAAAGAAGAAGATAAGATACCATTATAGATATGACTGATTTTTTAGATGGCAAGGCCTTGGCTTTGCAGATAAAAGAGGAAATAGCCAACGAAGTGCGTGCAATGACCGCCCAAGGGAAGCGTGCACCGCATCTGGCTGCTATCATTGTGGGCGAGGATGGGGCCAGCATGACCTATGTGGCCAACAAGGAAAAGTCGAGCCATGAGGTTGGCTTCACGTCGAGCGTGTATCGTATGGCTGAATCAACCAGCGAACGCCAGTTGTTGGAAAGTATTGAATTTCTGAATAACGACCCTGATATCGATGGTTTTATCGTGCAGCTGCCCCTGCCCAAACAAATCAACGAACAGAAGATAATCAACGCCATATCGCCTGACAAGGATGTGGACGGTTTCACCCCGGTCAATATTGGACGTATGGTGCTGGGAGAAGATTGTTTCATTCCGGCCACTCCGATGGGTGTATGCACCTTGCTGCAACGCTACGGCATAGAGACTGCCGGCAAGCATTGTGTCGTCATCGGTCGTAGCAACATAGTGGGTACTCCGGCTGCAAATCTGCTTTCACGCAAGGGTTTCGACTGCACCGTGACGCTGTGCCACAGCAAGACGCAGAATTTAGCGGAGTTGACCCGCCAAGCCGACATACTGGTGGTGGCCATCGGCAAGCCCGAGTTTGTGACAGCCGATATGGTGAAGGAGGGTGCTGTGGTGGTGGACGTTGGAATCCATCGTGTTCCGGATGCCACGAAGAAAAATGGATATCGTGTTATAGGCGACGTGAAGCATTTGGAAGTGGATAGAAAGTGCAGCTGGGTGACACCGGTGCCCGGCGGCGTTGGCCCGTTGACCATTGTTTCTCTGCTGCAGAATACGCTTAAAGCCTATAAGAGACAGAATAAATAAAAAGATTATAGAGAGAAGAATGCAAAAAGAGAGGCTCATTGAGCCTCTCTTTTTGCTGTTGTAGATTGTTTTTTATTTATCCAAAATATACTGTACCGGAACGGTGACCACAGCACGGACGGTGATAGGAGCTGTGTTTTCCAGACCCTCGGGCAGTGCACCGTCGAGATCCTGCATGATGAAAGTGATCTTGCCGGGTTCAAGGTCGAAACGGATATTCTCGGCCACTACGAGGGGGCCAGTGGTAGTGTTATAGGTGATTGGGGTCACGTGGGGAAGAGGGCATTGGTTCTCGCCATCATAGACGTAGGCTACTACGGAGCCGTAGTTGAGCGCGTCGGTGGTGATGGCATCCCAGTCAAGGGTGACATACTTGTAGTTCACGTCATTATTAACATAGTCGCGCCACTGGTTCCAGTAGATGGTCTGTTGCATGACGCGCGTGTTGGTGCTTTCGAAAGCCACAGGCTCACGGTCGCACGAGGTGGTGAAGGCACCTATGAGCAGGGCCGCCATCACGGGTAGGAGAAATCTTGCTTTTTTCATAAGGTTTATCTTTTTGAGGTTATTTTTTTTCTTGTGCTATAAAACGATGTATGAGACATATTTATTGTTTCCAGATGCAAAAATACAACAAAGAAACGGATAAAATTCCGTGGCGTGGAAATATTTTTCCAAAAAAAGTGTTTGGGCATGTAACAAATTAAACAAAACTGCGTTATTGCAAATGAAAATAGGTGATAATTAAGAGAGACGAGTATGAGACAACTGAAGATTACACATTCTATTACTAACCGCGATATCAAGTCGTTGGACAAGTATCTGCAGGATATTTGCAGCGAAGAATTGTTGACTCCGGAGCAGGAGGTGCAGTTGGCGCAACGTATCAAGCAGGGAGACCAACAGGCATTGGAGCGTTTGACAAAAGCCAACTTGCGTTTTGTGGTGAGTGTGGCCAAGCAATACCAAAATCAGGGCCTCAGCCTGCCCGATCTTATCAACGAGGGTAATGTTGGGCTGATTAAGGCGGCCAAGCGTTTTGACGAGACACGCGGTTTCAAGTTCATCAGCTATGCCGTGTGGTGGATTCGTCAAAGCATCCTTCAGGCCATTGCCGAGAACTCACGTATAGTGCGTTTGCCCAGCAATCAGCTTGGTGCTCTGAATAAATTGAAAAAGGAAATTAGCAAATTGGAACAGCAGCTAGAGCGTCCACCATCAGAGGAGGAACTTGCTGAGATGCTGGATATTCCTGAGGATAAGATTAAGGCCATTATAGGTATTAGCGGACGCCATGTAAGTATTGATGCCCCCTTGGCTAGCGACGAGGATGTGAATTTTGTTGACGTGCTGCCTAATGAGGATACGCCTCCGACCGATAGCAAACTGATGCAGGAGTCGCTCTCGCAAGAAATAGAACGCTGCTTATCGACGCTGACACCCTATGAACGTGATGTTATCAAGATGTATTACGGCATAGGATTGCCTCATCCTTTAAGTCTGGACGAGATTGCTATGAAGTTCAACTTGACGCGTGAGCGCGTGCGTCAGATAAAAGAAAAAGGTATCAAACGCCTTAAGAGTAGCAGCAAGAGCAAGCCATTGAAGGCATACCTATAAGAATCCGTAAATTGATGGATTTAATTCTGAAGTATTTCCCCGAATTGACAGAGCGGCAGCGAGAACAGTTTGCCGCTCTGTTGCCGCTTTATGAAGAGTGGAATGCGCAGATAAATGTTATCTCGCGAAAAGATATGGAACATTTTTATGAGCACCATGTACTTCATTCGTTGGCAATTGCCAAGGTGCTTCAGTTCAAATCGATGTGCGAAGTGTTGGATGTCGGTACGGGTGGCGGCTTCCCTGGTGTGCCATTGGCTATTATGTTCCCTGACAGCCGTTTTACGTTGATAGATTCCATTGGAAAGAAGATAAAGGTGGTGAACGATGTATTGGCCAAACTCTCACTGGGCAATGCGAAAGCACAGCAGATCAGGGCGGAACAGCTGCAAGGTGAGTATGACTTTATAGTCTCAAGGGCGGTCACCACGTTGTCGGAGTTTGTTCCATGGGTGAAGAACAAGGTGTCAAAGACACAGTATCATAAGATACATAATGGTATATTGTATCTAAAGGGAGGTGATTTGGGCAACGAGCTCGCTCCCTTCCACAAAAAGGTGCAGACCTGGGACATTAGCGACTTCTTCGAAGAGGAGTTTTTCCAGATGAAGAAGGTTATCTATCTCCCTCTTTAGTTTTGTTGTTTGATTATATCTCTGATGAGGTCGTCGGTAGAGATGCCTTCTGCTTCGGCGTAGTATGTCCGTACGATACGGTGACGCAATACATTGAGCGCAACGGCGTTGACATCCTCGGCATCGGGCGAATATTTACCGTGGATGGCCGCATGGCAACGTGCGCCGATAATGAGGTACTGGGATGCGCGCGGACCGGCACCCCAAGAGATGTATCGGTTCTCTTTGTCGCGGGTCGAAGTGACTAGCTTGACAGCGTATTCCACCACGTTGTCGGGTACGGGCATACGGCGTATGACATCTTGGAAGGCAAGGATTTCGTTGGCGTCAAGTATTCTGTTCAATTCTTGGTCTTGGTTGACGGTGGTCTGTTTGACGATAGAGACTTCTTCTTCGAATGAAGGATAGTCGAGTCTCACATTGAACATAAAACGGTCGAGCTGGGCTTCGGGCAGGGGGTAGGTTCCTTCCTGTTCAATGGGGTTCTGGGTGGCAAGCACAAAGAATGGCGAAGGAAGGGGGTAGCTGGCGCCGCTGACAGTAACATTTCGCTCTTGCATGGCCTCTAAAAGGGCAGCCTGGGTTTTGGGCGGGGTACGGTTGATTTCGTCTGCCAGCACGATATTGGCAAAGACGGGTCCTTGCAGGAATTTGAACTGGCGGCTACTGTCAAGTATCTCGCTGCCTGTGATGTCGCTGGGCATCAAGTCGGGGGTGAACTGGATACGACTGAAGGAGAGGCCCAGAGTGCGTGCCAGGGTGCTGACCATAAGTGTTTTCGCCAGGCCAGGGACACCTAGCAGCAGGCAGTGGCCACCGGAAAAAATGGATAGTAACAGACTGTTGACGGCTTCGTGCTGCCCAACAATCACTTTGCCAATTTCTACTTTGAGGGAGTTGTATCGCTCGACCAAAAGGTCTAATTGCTCTTTGTCGTTCATTATTATTTGGAAAGGTTTTTGAACACGCAATCTTTGTATTCGTCGCTCAATCGGATATAGGTGATTTCCATCTGGCTTTTGGCCCATTTCCGCATCTTGTTTTGTTTTGCTTCGTTGAGGGCGGCGTTGTAGATGTTGTCGTAGTCGTCGGTCAGGTTGGCACGGTGGGCTGGAATTTTTTTGTTGAGCCGTACGATTCGATAGGCGTCACGGTTATCGTCGGTCTTCATGGCCGAGGCATTGCTGATCTGTCCTTCATCCATACCTTGTATGCCTACGTTGTAGTAGTGCTCTTTGATGACGTCTTGGTCTATCCGGAGACCGCCGTCCGAAGGATTCACGACGGTTCCACCTTGCTTGGCGTTGGATGCAGTGCTGTATTTACGGGCAGCATCCTCAAAACTGATTTTGCCGGCGCGTATTTCAACCGCCACGCTGTCCAGTTGCATGCGGGCTCGCAGCAGGTCTTCGGCCGATACTTGTGGGATAATCAGTATATGACGAGCGTTGATGGTGTTGCCGCGACGTTCGATAAGCTGTATGATATGGAAGCCGAACTGGGTCTCAATGATGGGCGACACTTCGCCTGGTTTCAATGCAAAAGCGGCAGACTCAAACTCGCTCACCATGTCGCCGCGTGTGAAAAATCCCAATTCTCCGCCTTTTTTGGCAGACCCCGGATCCTGTGAGTAAAGGGTGGCCAGCATGGAGAATTTTTCTCCTTTGATGACGCGTTCGCGCAGTTCTGCCAGCTGGGTGCGTACACGGTCGCGCTCAGTCTCCGAGATGGACGGCTGAAGCACAATTTCGGACAACTCATAGCGTTCAGGTATCTCGGGTAGGCTGTCGACTGGCAACTTGTTGAAGAAGTCGCTTACTTCGCGAGGGGTGATTTTGACATCTTCGGTGAGAAAATATTGGGCGTAGTTGGCTATCAGATTGTTGCGAATCATACGCTCGTACTGCTCTTTGAGTTCTTCATAGGTAAAACCAGTGGCTTCACGGAGAGACTCTTTTGTGCCATACTGTCGGAGGTCGTTATTGAGATAGCGTTGCACGTATTGGTTCACCTCATCGTCCGAAACAGGTACGCTGTCCACCTCGCCCTTGTGCACAAGCAGTTGGTTGAGGATGAGATTCTCCAGTATTTCGCAACGGTTCTGGAAACTATTCTCGTTGCCCGAACGTAGTCTAACCTGCGCGTAAGCCCGGTCGATGTCCGAGTATTTGATGATGTTTTTCCCCACTACTGCAGCTACACCGTCCACGACGGTCTCTTGTGCGCACAGCATGCCGGGAATAAGGCTGAACAAGGCTATGGTGATAATGATACTTTTCTTCATGGTCTAGATATAACGCTTTACATTGTCGCTCTTCTCGGCCTCTTTCAGTAGGTCGCTTTGAAGACGGTCCAGTATAACTATTTTTCTGTGGTTGAGTATGATGGAACGAATGTTGTCTTTTTGCAGCTCTAGCGGAGAAGTCTCGTCCCCGACTTTATAGTCCACAATCCGCACCAGATAGGTGTTTGCATCGTCATTGAGTACAATGGAATGGTTCTGTTTCAGGTACAGGTTCTCGTTGTATGTGATGATGGGGACTACACCTTGAAGTGTGTAGAATGGAATCCAAGTGTCGACATCGTAGTAGCCTGTCAGACCATTGCGGGTGGCCACATTCTCCAATTCGATTAATTCACGGTCGCCGAAACTGCGGCTCCCGACTATACTCTTCAGCTTTGCGAGGGCAGGCGACTTGGCGGGTGCCGTCACATATACTGCCTTGACGATAGCGTTCTTGAGTCGGAAGTCCTCTTTGTGCTGTTCGTAGTATTCGGCAATCTCTTGTTCGCTGACGGCGGTGTCGAG
>JAEEGL011021361.1_pt1 | contig 26655 bp, 25 predicted proteins | sample 9134231 | NCBI WGS metagenome assembly JAEEGL01 (sample SAMN16246548, study PRJNA631951) | gut metagenome | biome: gut microbiome; feature: rumen; material: fiber-attached | host: Bos | place: Iran: Karaj | collected 2018-10 | reverse complement strand
GGTCAGGCCGGCGCCATCCGTCACGGCATCTCCCGCGCGCTGCCCACCGCCGATCCGGAGCTCCGCGGCCCGCTGAAGAAGGCGGGCTTTTTGACCCGCGATCCGAGAATGAAAGAGCGCAAAAAGTACGGTCTGCATGCAGCCCGCCGTGCGCCCCAGTTCTCCAAGAGATAATCGTCTCAAACATAAAGTCCTGTGCGTTTTGCACAGGACTTTTCAGACTGTCGAAAAAGGTGCCAGACCGTTTACGGCTAACAAAGACAAAGGAATACTTGCATGAAGAAAGGGCGCATTAGCCCTTTCTTTGATTGATATTTTGCCGCAAACTATCCGTGTTTTCGCTCGGTCGCATACCTTAGTACAGCTCCATCGCGAAAACACGAATTCTGCCTACCTTTACGGCAGTCTGTTCATGTAAGCTCCTTCAGGAACGGATATTTCATTTTGAGAAAGTACCGGTAGTCCGGCGCATCGGCGGCCTTGCGGTATTCGTCGACCGTCGTTTTCCGGATCCATTCGAGCCGGCGCTCGGAAAGCTCCGCGTAGCGCGTGATCACGATCTTTCCCTCGCGCTCGGCCTTCAGAAGCGCTTCGAGCGCGTCCGGCACGAATTCGCGGGAAACGACCGTCTGCGGCGTTTCGGCGAAGAAGCAGTTTCTGATCTTCTCGAACCGCGTGACCGCGTCGGACGGCGCGACCGAATAGATCCACCCGGGCACGCCCGCGTAGGTGTCGGAAAGCGCGTTTTCGTAGTACTCCGAAAAATGCAGCAGCCCGTCCGCCGTAAAGCCGTAGGTCGCCCATTTCTGCCATTTGCCCGTGTGCGCGAAGCCGTGCTCGCGGCAGGTCTTTTCCACGGCGTTCGAGAGATACACCAGCACGTTTTCGCGCTTGTCCGAAAAATAGATCCGCGGGACGCCCTCGTTCGAGGCGCGCGGCTCAAGGACTTCGATCCCCGGCGTCTGCGATGCGTGATACAGCATGGTTCCGTCTCCTTTCGTTTCCGCCTTTATCATAGCGGCTTTTCGCGGCAATGAAAAGACTTGAAATGCGCGGCCGTTTGTGCTATACTGAAACTGCAAAAAACGAGGGGTCCTTTGTGAAAACGGGGGATCCTTTTTCTGTTGCGTTCCGGCGGCGGATGTGATAATATACTATTCGTAAAAATCTGCGCGGAGGCATGCGTATGCGGATCCTGATCAAAAACGGAACGGTCGTCCGGTCGACCGGCATGAAAAAAGCGGACGTGCTCGTACAAAACGGCAAGATCGCGAGGATCGCGGAGCGGATCGACGAAAGCGCCGACCGCGTGATCGACGCGTCGGGCTGCTGGCTCTTTGCCGGCTTCATCGACACGCACACGCACTTCGATCTCGACCTCGGCGTGACGGTCACGGCGGACGATTTCGAAACCGGCACGAAGGCGGCGATCGCCGGCGGCACGACGACCGTGCTCGATTTTGCGACGCAGGATCACGGCATGACGATGCACGACGCGCTCGATCTCTGGCACAAAAAGGCGGAGAAGAGCAGCTGCAACTACGGCTTCCACATGGCGGTCTCCGAATGGAACGACGCGCGAAAGGCCGAGGTCGACGACATGTTCCGCGCGGGCGTGAGCTCGTTCAAGATGTACATGGTCTACGACGCGATGAAGGTCACCGACGGGCAGATCTACGACGCGCAGAAGTTCATCGGCAGCCGCGGCGGCGTCATCGGCGTGCACTGCGAAAACTACGACGTTCTGCAGGCGCGCATCGCGGAGGAGAAGGCGAAGGGGCATCTGGATCCCACGGCGCATCCGGTCACGCGGCCGCAGGCGGTCGAGGCTGAGGGCGTGGCGCGGCTCATGCGGATCGCGGAGCTTTCCGGCTCTCCCGCGTGGGTGGTGCATCTGTCCACCGCGGACGGGCTTGAGGAGGTGCGGCGCGCGCGGAAACGCGGCGTGGAGGTCTATGCCGAAACGTGCCCGCAGTACATCACGCTCGACGTTTCGCAGTACGCGGAGCCGGACGGCGCGAAATACGTCATGTCGCCGCCGCTTCGCGAAGCGAGGGACCGCGCGGCGATCCTCGACGGCATGAAAAAGAAAGAGATCGACTTCATCGGCACGGACCACTGCTCGTTCACAATGGCGCAGAAGGCGCTGGGAAAGGACGATTTTTCAAAGATCCCGAACGGCGGCGCGGGCGTGCAGAACCGCGCGGAGCTCGTTTACACGTACGCGGTCGAAACCGGCGCGATCACGCCCGAACAGATGGCGCTGCTGATGAGCGAACGCGCGGCGCGGCTGTTCGGCATGTTCCCGAAAAAGGGCGTGCTGCGGACGGGGTCCGACGCGGATCTCGTGATCTTCGATCCGGACGATCCGCATACGATCTCGTGGAAAACGAATCTCCACGCGTGCGACAACTCGCCGTATGAGGGCGTGCGGGTCAAAGGCCGCGTGCGCGACGTCATTCTGAACGGCGAGCTCGCCGTGGAACACGGAACACTCGTGAAGCCGTACCTCGGACGGTACGTCTTCCGCAACCCCTGCGAAAGGTATCGGAAATGAAGATCGCATTGGTGTTGACGGCTGCCGGCATGAGCAAGCGCTTCGGCAGCGATAAACTGGCTTATCCGATCGACGGAAAGCCGATGCTCCTGCATGCGCTCGAGCTCTACGACCGGCTCAAAGACCGGTTCGTTTCGCGCACCGTCGTGCTGCGCGAGGGCGCGGAGGAGCGCCGCATGGTCGCGGAGCGCATGGAATACCGCGTCGCGGAGAACCCCGATCCGGAGCGCGGCATCGCGTCGAGCGTCGTGATCGGCACGCAGGACGCCTTAAAGAGCGATCCGGGCGCGATCCTGTATGCGGTAGGGGATCAGCCCCGCGTGACCGAAAAGACCGTAAATGCGCTTCTCAGCACGTTTGAAGCGGATCCGACGCGCATCGTCGCGCCGGTGGCGGACGGCAAACGGGGAAATCCCGTCCTGTTTCCGAAGGATCTTTTTCCGGAGCTGCTTGCGCTCACGGGCGACGTCGGCGGCAGTCAGGTCATCCGGACGCATCCGGACCGCGTCGTGACCGTCGAGGTCCCCGCGGCGGAGCTGTACGACGTGGACGTTCGCGCGACGGACGCGTCGCGCCATACCGTGCTGCACGGCAATATCCTGACGGTCCCCGCGCTCGGCGAGCTGGACGCGGTGAAGAGCGGCTTCATCGTGCTGAACGGCGCGGGCGTGATCGAAGGCGTCTTTGAAACGCTCCCCGAGCGCTTCCGGAACGCGCAGCTTGCGGATTACGGCGACGCGCTCATTATGCAGTCGTTCTGCGACATGCACCTGCACGCGCCGCAGTACCCGATGCTCGGCATGGGCATGGACCTGCCGCTTCTGGACTGGCTCAATACCTACACGTTCCGCACGGAGGCGGCGTTCCGGGATCCCGAGTACGCGCGGATGCACTACCGCGCGCTTGCGGAACGGCTGATCGGCAACGGCACGACGCGCGTGTGCATGTTCTCGTCGCTGCATACGGACGCGACGCTGATCCTGATGGAGGAGCTGGAGCGCGCGGGCGTTTCCGGGTTCGTCGGCAAGGTCAACATGGACCGCAACAGCCCCGATTACTACTGCGAGACGGCGGAGGAGAGCAAGCGCGAAACGCTGCGCTGGCTCGACGCGTGCGACCGGTTCAGCCGCGTGCGGCCGATCCTCACGCCGCGGTTCACGCCGTCCTGCTCCGACGCGCTCATGGAATGGCTCGGGAAGATCGCAAACGAACGAAATCTTCCGGTGCAGTCGCATCTGTCCGAAAACACGAGCGAGATCGAGCTGGTGCGCTCGCTGCATCCGGACTGCGCGCAGTACTGGGAAACGTACCGCAAATACGGGCTCTGGAAGAGCGATACGCTGATGGCGCACTGCGTGCACAGCGACGCGCGCGAGCGCGAAGCGATCAGAACGCACGGCGTGACCGTCGTGCACTGCGCCGACTCGAACGCGAATCTCTGCAGCGGCGTCGCGCCGGTCCGCACGATGCTTGACGAGGGGATCAAGGTGGTCCTGGGCAGCGACATCGCGGGCGGCGCGCATCTCTCGATGCTGAACGTCATCCAGATGTCGATCCGCGCGTCGAAGATCAAGCGCATCGAAAGCGGATGGACGACGCCGTTCCTGTCCGTTGCGGAAGGGTATTATCTCGGCACGACCGCCGGCGCCGCGTACTTCGGGGCGAAGCCCGGTTTTCAGAAGGGCGACCGGCTCCACGCCGTGGTCATCGACGACCGCGAGTATCCGGACACCGAGCGGCTCACGCTCAGGGAGCGGTTCGACCGCGCGGTCTACATCGCCGAGCCGAAGGACATCGTGGCGGTCTACGCCGACGGCAAGCGCCGCAAGTAACGCATGAAATGAAAAAAAGATCACATCCTACCCGAAAAAGGCAGGATGTGATTTTTATGTGGACCGGAAGGATCGCGCTGCTCGCGCTCGGACTGCTGACCGGCGGCGGGTGGTTCGACCGCGTGCTGAAGAAAGGAACGAAACGGGCGCTGCTTCTGCTCGTTCCGGCCGTGATCGGGCTGACGTACGCGCCGACCCTGCGCGGAGCCTCGGCGCGGCTGTGCTTCGCGCCGTGCGCGTTCCTGCTTGCGGCGGCGCTTCTGTGCCCGCTCGACGAGCCGGTTTCCGCGCTGTGCGCCGCCGTGCTTTCGGGGCTTGCCGGCGCAAAGCTCTCCGACGCGTTCCCGCTGTTTCCCGAACAGGGGCTTCTGACGGCGCTGCCCGCGCTTTTTCTCGCGCAGGGCTTTGTGAAACGCACGGGCGCACGCGCGCTTGCGATCGCCGCCGCGCCGTTTTTCATGCTGCTGTTCCGCGCGGCGGGGGATGCGACGCTGTTTTCGTTCGCGGTGCTCGAGCTCGGCGACGGCGACGCGCTCGCGGCGCAGACCGTCGGGATCCTGCTGCTTCTGATCCTCGAAGCCGTTTTCGCGCGGCTGCCCGCGCGCGGACGCGTTACGGCGCGAACGTGATCCGCTGTTCCGTCGCGTTCACGACCGCGGGGACGCCGAACGGCACGATGCAGCGCGGCTGCGCGTGTCCGACGTTGACGTTGTAGACGATCGGAAGCGACGGATCGCCGACGACCTCCTTGAGGATCGCGGGATAGTCGTCGTAATACGTTTCGTCCATCGGCTTTCCGACCAGCACGCCGCTGACCGCGTCGAACACGCCGCGCCGTTTCAGCGCGAGCAGCGCGCGGCGGTACGTTTCGGGCGGCATCCGCACCTCGCTGGATTCGAGCAGGAGGATGCGGCCTTTCCAGTCTTCGCGGGAGGGAAAGAGCCCGTATCGCTCCGAGACGGCGGTCATTTCGCGCACATCCGTATGATCGAGCGATTCGTCAAGCATTTCCCCGATCGTATCGATGCAGCCGCCGAGGACCGGTCCGGAAAAGACCGGCGCGCCCTGCAGAAGAACGAACCCGTGATCGGGATGCTGCGGAAGGTCCGTTCCGACCTGATCCGGCGCGAACGACTTGCGGCCCTCATACCATACGTCCGCGGGTCGGATCTCCCGGATGCGGCCGGTACGCAGAAGCTCCGAGAAATACCGCTCCGAATACGGGAGCATGGTCTTGCCGATCTCGCATACGTCGGGCAGGAACGCCTGTCCGTAAAAGGTCGGGAGTCCGAGTTTATGCAGCATGAAATGGTTGACCGTTGTGTCCGAAAATCCGAGAAAGAGTTTGTTTGACAGCGCGTGCCTGAGCTCGCCGCCGTCGAACAGATACGGTGCGAGGCGGTACGTATCGTTTCCGCCGATCGCGCAGAGGATCAGATCGACTTCAGGATCGGAAAACGCATCGAGAAGATCCTGCGCGCGCTCCTCGGGATGCGCGTCGAGCCGTTCGAGTCCCGCAAGCGCATGCGCGCCGAAGCGGACGTTCACGCCGAATTCTTTTAGACGCCGGACACCGATATCGAGCTCGTGCTTTACGCGCGGTTCGCCGAGAATGCCTCTCGACAGACTCACGATACAGACGGTTTTGACCATGGGAAACCTCCTTATTCCAAGAAAAAAGCGGTCCGTTCGGGACCGCTTTGCGTGTTTACCGATGCAGCTTTACGGGACGGAGCAGGACTTCGTCGATCCGCGTTTCGCACAGAGCGGACGCGATGAGCGCAGTCAGCGGCACGGCGAGGATCAGCCCGATGCTGCCGGACACGCCGGTGATGATCTCGTGCGTGATGTAGTCGCCGGACAGGATCGCCTTGAAGTCCCAGTGAAAGATCTTCATCAGCAGCAGCTCGGTGAGCGCGCCGCCGGTGAACGCGAGGATCAGCGTGTTCGTCATCGTGCCGATCGCGTCGCGGCCGATGCGCATGCCGCTCTTCAGAAGCGGGAAGAAGCGCATATCCGGATTGACGGTTTTCAGCTCGTTGATCGAGGACGAGATGCTCATCGCAACGTCCATGACCGCGCCGAGCGCCGAGATGATGATGCCGGACACGAACAGCCCGCGGATTTGGATCGTGACGCCCTGATACTGCGCGTCGATGAGGTTCGACGTTTCCGAGGAATAATACGTCAGCCCGTCGAGCTTCGTCAGCGCGCTTGCGAACGCCGCGAACAGCGCCGCGAGACAGAAGCCCGCGATCGTGCCGAGCATCGCGGATAGCGTTTTGCGGTTCAGCCCGTCGAGCAGGATGAAGCAGACGACCGTCACGAGCGCGCAGACGCCGAGCGTCAGCGGAACGGGCGCGTGCCCTCTGAGCAGGGCGGGGATCAGCACCAGCACGACCGCCGCGAGCGTGAACGCGAGACCGAGGATCGAGCGCAGACCGACCTTGCCGCCGATCAGCCCCGTGACGAGCAGGAACAGCGCGACGATCAGCAGAATCGGCCGCGTGCGGTCGTAGTTCATCAGCGTGACGGAGATCTTCGGAAGCCCGTCCTCACCGAGCGTCCTGGGATCGGTCATGACGGAAACGAGCAGCGACGTGCCTTCTTCCGCGTGCTTGTCGAACATCTTGCCCATAAAGAACTGCGTCGTGATCCGGCGTCCCTTGTGCTCGCCGGTCGTGATCTCCAGGAGCAGCGTCTGATCGCCGACGCGCGCGTTCTCGGTGCTTTCGTCGATATACGTGTTGTCCTCGAGCACCTCAACGACCTTCGCGTGCGCATAGGCGGTGTACTTCGACAGGGAATCGTCCTCGATCATGCCGTCGGGAAGCGCGCCGTTTTCAAAAAGCACGCGGCTCGCGTCCGCGGCGAGCGCAAGATGCGTGAAATACACCTGCGCCGCGTCGTCGCGGTCCTTGTTGTACATGGCGACCGGACGGCGCAGATTCACCGCGCTCACGGCGAACCCGACGGCGATCAGCACGACGAGCGCCGCCGCGATCCACGTCGCGGGGCGTTTCAGCCATCCGATGCAGTTTGCAAACCGGTTTTTCATACCGCCATTATACCGTTTTCCCATCGGTCCCGTCAAGAAAAAACGCCGCTCCGGAGAGCGGCGCGAACCGTTTATTTTTCGTACACGCGGGGAACGCGGTCGCTGATCGAAAGCAGGATCTCGTAGGAGATCGTATGCGCCTTTTCGGCGATCTCGTCCGCGGTGATCTCCTCGTTGCCCTGACGCCCGATCAGAACGACCTCGTCGCCGACCGCAACGCCCGGCACCTCGGATACGTCGACCATCATCTGGTCCATGCAGATCGTGCCGACCTGCGGGCAGCGGATGCCGCCGACCAGCACGTCCGCGCGTCCGGTCAGGATGCGCTTGTATCCGTCGCCGTAGCCGATGGGGAGCGTCGCGATGCGCGTGGGATGCGAGGTGACGTATTTCAGACCGTAGCTGATGCCTTCGCCCTCCGGAACGGTCTTGAGATTGCTGATGTACGTCTTCAGCTCCATCACGGGCGTAAGCCCGCTTCCGGGCGTGCGCGCGGCGTCGGGATGACAGCCGTAGAGCGCGATGCCGAACCGCACCATATCGTACTGCAGCTCGGGGAAATCGAGTGTCGCCGCGGAGTTTGCGGCGTGAACGATCGGCGTGTATCCGCGCGAACGGATCCTTGCGACGAACGCGTCGAAGCGTGACGCCTGCAGATGCGTGAATTCGGGATCGGACTCGGACTTCGCAAAATGCGTGAACACGCCGTCCATCCGCACGTGCGGACAGTCGTCGAACGCGTCGAGAAGCGCGTCGAGCGCGGTCTCGTCCATGACGCCGATGCGGTGCATGCCGGTGTCGATCTTGACGTGGACGTGCGCGTCCTTGCCCGCGGCGCGGGCGCAGCGCTCCAGCGCGCGCACCTGCTCCGGCGTGAAGACGGCGGGGGTCAGATCGTAACCGACGACGGCGCGGACGTGATCGATGTCGGTCACGCCGAGGATCAGGATCGGAAGCGTGACGCCGCTGTTCCGGAGACGGACGCCCTCCTCGGGAATGGCGACCGCAAACATATCGCACAGACCGGACTGTTCCAGATACTGCCCGACCTCGATGAGACCGTGGCCGTATGCGTTCGCTTTGATGACCGCAAGGAACTTCGTTCCGGGTTTCAGCCGGCGTTTGACGAGCCGGATATTCTTCAGAAGCGCGGGAAGACGGATCACCGCGTGGGTTCCTCTCAGCATGAAATCACCCCTTTTCAACAAAAAATGATTGTACAGGAACGGGCGGAAAAAGTCAATTCCCTTTCGCCGAAACACCGAAAAAACGTGCCGGTCATAATTTATCGAAAAAATGTTAACAATTTATTCAAAAACACTTGCAATTTCTATACCTTGGTGCTAAAATGGGATACACAATACAAGATATAGGGGTTTCTATGGTCAGAATCATTGCAGGACAGGCGCGCGGGCGCAAGCTCGAGACGCTCGAAGGCCTTGAGACCCGACCGACGCTGGACCGCGTCAAGGAGGCGGTTTTCGGCTCGCTGCAGTTCGATATCCCGTATGCCGACGTGCTGGATCTGTTTTCCGGAAGCGGCAATCTGGGGCTCGAGGCGGCGTCCCGCGGGGCGAAGCGCGTGGTGCTGAACGACCGCAGTCCCGCCTGTGCGGAGATCATCCGCAGGAACGCGGATTCGCTCGGGCTGTCCGGCGTGTGCGAGATTCTGAATCTCGATTACGCCGCGGCGATCGACCGGCTGAAGAGCCGGGGCGAACGGTTCGATCTGGTGTTTCTGGATCCGCCGTACCGCGAGGGGCTGTCGGCGGACGCCGTCGGGCGGCTCGTCGAAAACGGGCTTCTGAAGCCCGGCGGACGGATCGTCCTGGAGCATGCGTCGGATCTTGCGCCGCAGAGCGACGCCGGCGCGTACCGCGTCGTGAAAACGAAGCGGTTCGGCAAATGCGGCTACTCTTTGATCGAGGAGGACGGGGAATGAAGATCGGCGTGTATCCGGGCAGTTTCGACCCGTTTACGATCGGGCATCTCGACGTTCTGAAGAACGCGGCGGGCCTGTTCGACACGGTCTTCGTCGCGGTGCTGAACAACAACGCGAAGTCGCCGGTGTTTTCGGTCGACGACCGCGTGGAGATGATCGACCGCATGATCGAAACGGAAGGGCTCACAAACGTCCGGTCCGGTTCGTTTTCGGGGCTGCTGGTCGATTACGCGAAGCAGATCGGCGCGCAGTACCTCATCAGAGGACTTCGCGCGATCACGGACTTCGACTACGAGTTTCAGATCGACGCGGTGAACCGGCATCTGAATCCGGACATCCGGACGGTGTACTTTATGGCGAACCCGGCGCATTCGTTCCTGTCGAGTTCGAGCGTGCGTGAGATCGGTGAAATGGGCGGATCCATCGAGGGATTGGTTCCGGCCTGTAATTATGAATATATTCTGGAAAGGTTGGCAAGGCAGAAATGAACGGCGTACAGACAATGAAGATCTTCAGTATCCTTTCGAAGATCGAACAGCTTGTTTCGGAGAGTCCGAAACCCAGATTCAATAACGCGGGCAGCCGCCGCATCATCGACGAGGAGGAGCTCATCGCGCTTCTCGACGATCTCAAGGCGACGATCCCGGAGGACATCCGCAGAGCGAGCGGCATCATCGCGGAAAAGGACAACACCCTTCGCGACGCGAACGAGCAGGCGGATCAGATCGTTGCGGATGCGCAGAAGGAAGCGAACGAACTGCACGAGCAGGCGCAGGAGGCGGCGGAGAACGTCTACCGTCAGGCGGTTGCCGAGTATGAAGCGCTCGTTTCCCAGGAGAGCGTCTATCAGGAGGCACTGAAGCGTGCGGACGATCTGCACCGCGCGGCGGAGGAGAACGCGGATTCCATCTGCAACGGCGCGCGCGCCTATGCGGACGACATCCTGTCCGACGTGCAGCGGTACCTGAACGACTACATGAAGATGATCAACGGCAACCGCGAGGAGCTGGACGTCCGTCAGAAGCCCGCCGCGCAGGAGCTTGAGATCCCCGCGCCCGATCCGAATCCGATCGCGGCGAAGATCTCCGAGCCGCGCCGCGAGCCGGCCCGCCGTCAGGAGCCCGCGCGCGTACAGCAGCGTCCCGCGCAGCCCGTGCGTCCCGCGCCCGCCGAGGAAGAGGAAGAAGAAGAAGCGCCGCAGCCGAAGCCGCGCAAGAAGGGCTTCTTCGCCCGCATGCTCGGCATCGAGGAGGTCGAGGAGGACGACGACGAGAACTACGAAGAAGAGGAAGCGCCCGCGCCCAAGAAAAAGCGCCGCAGCATCTTCTCGTTCTCGGACGACGAAGAGGACGACGAAGAATAACGGATCCGAAATCAGGCCGGAGGGTTCGCCTTCCGGCTTTTTTCATGCCTTCGCGCAAAAAAGCGGTTGTACATTTCAGACCATGGTGCTATAATATATTCTGTAATCCAAAAAGGGGGTCTTTGCATGAAAAAATTCTTTTCCGATTTTAAGGCGTTCGCTCTGAAGGGCAACGTCGTCGACATGGCCGTCGGCGTCATCATCGGCGGCGCGTTCGGCGCGATCGTATCGTCGCTGATCAACGACATGATCATGCCGCTTCTGGGCCTTCTCATCAAGGCGGACTTCTCGACCTGGTTCGTTCCGCTCAAGGAGGTTCCCGACGAGCTGCTGGTAAACGGCGCGATGCCGTCCGCCGACGTGCTCGCCGAGAACGGCATTTCCGTCTTCCATTACGGCAAGTTCATCTCCGCAATCATCTACTTCGTGCTGATCGCGCTCGCGGTGTTCATCGTCGTCCGCGCGCTCCGCAAGGCGGAAGAGAAGGCGAAGGAACTGAAGAAGAAGGAAGAAGAAGCGCCCGCGGAAGAAAAGAAGCCGCGTCTGTGCCCGTACTGCAAGCAGGAAGTCGCCGACGACGCGACCCGCTGCCCGCACTGCACCAGCGAGCTTCCGCCCGTCGAAGAATAAGGCAATCGTTATCGAACCGGAAAGACCGCGTTTTCGCGGTCTTTTTTCGTGCAGCAGCGGCAAAATACTCCTTGCGGCGCGTACCCGGATTTGATATACTGAATAATAAGAAAAACGAAAGGGAACCCGTATGAAGATCATCGAACTCAAAGAAACGATCACGGCGTCGAACGACCGCGACGCCGAGGTGCTGCGCGGAGAACTGAAACAGAAAGGGACGCTGCTCATTAACCTGATGGCATCGCCCGGCGCGGGCAAAACGACGCTTTTGGAGCGCACGATCCGCGATCTCAAGGACAAAATCCACATCGCCGTCATGGAAGCGGACGTCGATTCCGACGTGGATGCGGTCCGCATCGAAAAAATCGGCGCGAAGGCGGTGCAGGCGCACACCGACGGTATGTGTCATATGGACGCAGGCATGACGCGCCGCGCGCTGGAGGGGCTGGGAGACGAAGCGTTCGACCTCGTCGTGCTCGAAAACGTCGGAAATCTGATTTGCCCCGCGGAGTTCGACACCGGCGCGGGCAAGCGCGTGATGCTCCTGTCCGTTCCCGAGGGTGACGACAAGCCGTTGAAGTACCCGCTGATGTTCCGCGTCAGCGACGTTCTTCTCATCACGAAGACCGACGTAAAGCCGTATTTCGATTTCGATTTCGATGCGTGCGTTGCGCGGGCAAAGAAACTGAATCCGAACGTTACCGTCTTCGCCGTTTCGGCAAAGACCGGCGAAGGCTTTGCAGAATGGGAGAACTGGCTTTTGAACGCCGTTTCGGACTGGAAGAACCAAGAGATGAATTTTTAATAAAGGGGGAGAAAACACGATGCCGGAAACCTACGATCGGAACCCACGCACCAAATCCAGATATGACGGCGAGCCGGAGCGCAGGAAAAAATACGCGAAGCTCGGCGCAAAGATCACGGACAACGTGCCGCACAAACTGTTCGGACTCAAGACGACGGACGAGGAATACTGGGGACTTCGCGAAATCCTGAACGAGCATGAGGTGGACGTTGCGCTCTCGATGAAGCAGCGCAAATGGTATACTTACGAGCAGCTTTTCGAAATGAACAAGGCGATGGGCGAGCAGCTCTTCAAAGAGACGCTCGATCTTCTTTGCGTCCACGGCTTCGTCGAGTACGACTACGGCGATCATTACGACGACAACGGCCCGATTCCGGGCGCGCCGAAGGAAATCCGCTACCGCACGAGCTATTTCGTGCCGGGCAGCGCGGAGCTGTTCAACTCTTCGGTCTCCCGCATCGAGGCGAATCCGCCGGTGGCGAAGATGTTCGAGCGCATGACGTTCCTGCCGCTTGAGCATATCACGCCGATGGTCCGCCCCGGCGGCAACGGTATCGGCATGCACGTCATTCCGGTTGAGAAGGAGGTCGCCGCGAACCGCGAAGCGGTCAAGATCGAAAAGATTTCCCACTGGCTCACGAAGTACGACGGACATCTTTCGGCGGGCATCTGCTCCTGTCGCGCGTCCCGCGCGATGCTCGGCGAGGGCTGCACGGATGACGAGAATGACTGGTGTATTCAGGTCGGCGACATGGCGGACTATACGGTCGAGACCGGCCGCGCGCACTACATCACCAAGGAAGAAGCGCTCGAGATCCTGAAGCGCGCCGAGGAAAACGGCTATGTGCATCAGGTCACGAACATCGACGGCGAGGATCACATCTTCGACATCTGCAACTGCAACGTCAAGATCTGCAACGCGCTGAGGACCTCGCTGCTTTACAATACGCCGAATATGTCGAAGTCGGCGTATACGGCGCACGTCAAAAAAGAAAACTGCGTCGCGTGCGGACGCTGCGTCGAGATCTGCCCGGCAGGCGCGCTGAAGCTCGGTCAGAAGCTCTGCAGGAAGGACGGTTCCGAGGTCGAGTATCCGACGTCGCCGATCCCCGATCGCCTGCGCTGGGGCAAATACGCGTGGGATGAGAACTACCGCGACACCGCGCGCGTCAACACGCATAAGACCGGCACCGCGCCGTGCAAAACGGCGTGCCCCGCCCACGTGCCGATCCAGGGCTATCTCAAAATGGCGAAGGAAGGCCGCTATGACGAGGCGCTCGCGCTGATCAAGCGCGAGAACCCGTTCCCCGCGATCTGCGGCAGAGTCTGCAACAAACGCTGCGAGGACGCGTGCACGCGCGGTACGATCGATCAGCCGGTCGCCATCGACGACGTCAAGCGCTTCCTTGCGGACCGCGACCTGCACGCGGAAACGCGCTACGTGCCGAAGAAGATCATCAACAACCTGACCGGGGAATGGCAGCAGAAGATCGCCATCATCGGCGCGGGTCCCGCGGGACTTTCCGCCGCGTACTATCTCGGCGAGATGGGCTACCGCCCGACCGTGTTCGAAAAGAACGCGAAGCCCGGCGGCATGATGACCTACGGCATTCCGTCGTTCAAGCTCGAAAAGGACGTCATCGACGCGGAGATCGACGTGATCCGCGCGCTCGGCGTCGACATTCGCTGCGGCGTCGAGGTCGGCAAGGATGTTACCATCGAAGAACTCAAACAGCAGGGCTACGAGGCGTTCTACATTGCGATCGGCTGCCAGGGCGGCAAGCTTCCGGGCATTCCCAACGAGCGCGCCGAAGGCACGGAGATCGCCGTGAGCTTCCTCAGCAAAGCGCTTTCCGACAACACCCGCAAGCTCGAAGGCGACGTCGTGATCGTCGGCGGCGGCAACGTCGCGATCGACTGCGCGCGCACCGCGCATCGCTTCGGCGCAAAGAGCGTGTCCATGTTCTGCCTCGAATCGCGCGAGACGATGCCCGCTTCGCCGGAGGAGATCAAAGAGGCGGAGGAAGAGGACGTGAAGATCATGCCGTCGTGGGGACCGAAGGAAGTCCTCGTCGATGAAGACGGCAAGGTCAAAGGCCTCGTTCTGAAGCGCTGCGTTTCCACGATCGACCCGGAAACCGGCAGGTTCTCCCCGAAATACGACGAGAACGAAACGATCACCGTCGAGGCGAAGACGATCGTGTTCGCGATCGGTCAGGCGATCGAGTGGGGCAGGCTCCTGGAAGGCACGAACGTGAAGTTCCATCACGGCAACTATCCCGTTGCGGACGCCTTCACCTATCAGACGGACGATCCCGCGATCTTCGTCGGCGGCGACGTGTTCACGGGTCCGAAATTCGTCATCGATGCGATCGGTCAGGGCCATATGGCGGCCGAATCGCTCGCCCGCGCCGTTTCGAAGAACAGCGTGAACCAGACGCTCGGAAGAGATCGCCGCTTCTTCAAGGAGCTCGACAAGAGCGATGTTGCGATCGATTCCTACGATCACGCGCAGCGGCAGGTGCCGCCCGTCGATCCTTCGATCGACGCAAAGAACGGCTTCCGGGATCCGCGGCTTCCGCTCACCGAGGAACAGGTCAAAATCGAAACGTCCCGCTGTCTCGGCTGCGGCGCGACAATCGTCGACGCGAACAAGTGCATCGGCTGCGGTCTTTGCACCACGCGCTGCGAATTCGATGCGATCCATCTGCTGCGCGACCATCCGAACAACTCGGATATGCGCCGCGCGGAGGACAAGGTCACGGGACTGCTGTCGTACGCGGCGAAGCGCGGTCTCAAAATTCTGCTGCACAGCGGCTCGAAGGAAGCAAAGATGATGCGCAGAAAGCGCAAAGAATACAACAAGGCGACGAAGGAATTCCACAAGACGCATCCGCATACCGGAAACGGCATCCGCGTCGAGGACCTCATGAAGGACTGATATGCACGAAATGGGCATTATCCTGCATCTGGCAAAAACCCTCGAGGAGACTGCCGAGCAGGAAAAGATCAAAGCCATCACGCGCGTGACGCTTGAGGTGGGCGAGGTGTCCGGCATCGTGACGGACTATTTCACGGACTGCTGGAACTATTTCCGCAAAAGGCAGCCCGTCCTCGAGACCGCGGAACTGGAGATCATTCCGATCCCCGCGGTGACCTGGTGCGACGCGTGCAAACGGACGTATCCGACGGTGCAGTACGGACGCACGTGCCCGCATTGCGGCAGCGGCGAAACGTGGCTCCTGCGGGGAAACGAGTGCATCATCAAAGAGATCGAAGTCAAAGAATAGCGCAAAAACCCGAAAGAACCGTCCGAAACCGGGCGGTTCTTTGCGTTTTCCGGAAAAACGGTGTTGCATCATGCGTACTTTTTTGCTATTCTTATTGCAGAGGATCATATATGATTTGAGAAGGGGAGATGAACATGTTTTGTCCGAACTGCGGTGAACGCCTGAAAGACGGGGACAAATTCTGCGCAAACTGCGGATGCCGGCTGCCGGAGCCGATCGCGGAGGAACCGGTGTGCGTAAAGGCGCCGGAACCCGCGCCGGAGGCGCCCGTACCGGCGGAAGCGAAGCCGAAAAAGAAAAAGCTCGGCCTGATCATCGGGCTTTCCGCCGCGGCGCTCGCCGCTGCGGCCGCGCTCGTGCTGGTGCTGTTCGTTCTGCCGGAGCAGCGGCGGGTCAAACGCTACAACGAGGGCGTGACGCTGCTGGAGGAAAAGGCGTACGACGAGGCCGAGGCGGTCTTTGCGGAACTCGGTTCGTATGCGGACGCCGAGGATCTGATGGCCTACGCGCAGCGCGGCGTCGCGTACGAGAAGGCGAAGCGCGCGATGGAAAAGGGAAACTACGCCGAAGCGATCCGCACCTTTGAAGCCGATCCGGACTTTGAGGAAGCGGGGCGGTTCCGGAACCGCTGCCGCGCCGCGCTCAACGTCGAGGAAGCGAAAGCGCTGTACGATGCGGAACAGTACGGCGAGGCCCTGGCGATCCTGAACGAACTGTACAAGGTCGACACCGAGGGCCGGTTCACCGACGAGGCGGAGCGGCTTTCCGGCGCGTGCAGCGATATGCTGCATTTCAACGAGGCCAAGGCGCTGTTCGAGCAGGGCGAGTACGAACAGACGCTCGAGCTGATCGACCGGTACGGCCTGCAGGGCATGGAGGGCGCGGAAGACGTCGTCGCGGAATGCACGCGCCGGATCACGTTCGCCAAAATCGATACGCTGATGGCAAACGGCGCGTACGCGGACGCGCTTGCGCTGCTCGACACGGAGGCCGGCAGGCAGATCCCGGACCGCGCGGCGCGTGTGACCGAGTGCAAAAACCGGATCGCTTACGGCGAGGCGGAGGCGGCGCTGAAGGACGGACGCAACTATGACGCGTATCTCGCCTTCCGCGCGCTGGGCAGCTTTTCCGATGCGGAGGGCCGCGCGAAGAAATGCATCGTCAGCAAGCCGAAGACGGGCGAGACCTACCACAACGGTTCGTTCAACAGCTCCGCGGTTTCGCTCACGATCATTCCGCCGAAGGACGACACCTGCACCTATTTCAAGATCTATGCGGTCAAGGACGGCAAGGAAACGCTCGTATCCTGCGCGTTCATCCGCTCCGGAGAAAAGGTCACCGTCAAGATGCCGACGGGAACGTACCTGTTCAAATCGGCGTACAGCTCCGGCGACTGGTTCGGCGAGACCGATATGTTCGGCGACAACGGCGTGTATCAGCGGCTCAAGGTCAACGGCGCGGATTCGTGCAGCCTGACGAAGGGCAAGTGGGAACTGAAGCTTCGCCAGAACGTCAGCGACGGAAACGTCGAGACCGCCTCCGAAAACCGCAACAATTTCTGATGAAAGGACGATCCCGATGAAAAAGATTCTGATCCTGCTGCTTTCCCTGCTGCTGATCGCGGCGCTCGGCTGTTCCGAGCGCAAGTCGTTCGAAGCCGCCGCGCCCGCGCCCGCGGAGACCGCGACCCCGAAGCCGACCGAAGCGCCCACCGAGGCGCCGACCGAAGCGCCCACCGAAGCACCGACGGAGGAGCCGACCGAAGCGCCGACGGAGGAACCGACCGAAGCGCCGGCCGAAGGCTTCTGCACGGCGGACGAGATCGAGCTTACCCGCCCGACCGAGGGCAAGATCTGGACGCCGGTCTTTGAGAACATCACGTTTCTGATCAACGGCGAGCTGATGGACAGCAGCCAGGAGCTTGCGCCGGACGACTGCATCCTCACCGCGCACTGCATCGTCGTCGCCTCCGAGGACTGCGAAACGGAGTGGACGCTCGTTCTGCGGTACAACGACGCGGATTATCTGGTCCGTACGGCGGCGGTCACGCTGTCCGCAGGGGAAAACGACGTGCTGATCGTGATCCGCGCGGACGAGCCGCTCGCATCCGGCGACTACGTGGTCAAACTGTACGAGGGAGACGTCTTCCTCTGCGGAACGTCCCTGGAATTCTGACGCAGCGATCGAACGACCGCCCCCGACCGGGGCGGTCGTTTTTGCGATCGGGACCAGAACGCCCGCCCGGACGGGCGGAACCGCGCAAAGGTTGCAAAGTGCGGAACAATTTGATATACTGTATAGAAGTATAAACTGCGCTTCCGTGCGAAGCGCGGAAAGGCAAACGTGACAGGACAGGATCCCGCGGCGCCGAAACCGTACCGCACGGTCGAACGGACCGCCGAAACCGAATACGTGATCTCGCGCTCGCGGTTCATCGGGCGCTGCTTTCCGGTGACGGAGGAGTCCGAAGCGCTCGCGATCCTCGAACAGATCCGAAAACAGCACTGGGACGCGACGCACAACTGCTTCGCGTACCGGCTGCGCTCCGGCGCGGCGCGGTATTCCGACGACGGCGAGCCGCAGGGCACGGCGGGTCTGCCGATGATGGAGGTCCTGAAAAAACGCGATCTTTACGACGTGCTGGTGATCAGCACGCGCTATTTCGGCGGCATCCTGCTCGGCGCGGGCGGGCTCGTACGCGCGTATTCGCGCTCGGCGTGCGACGCGGCCGACGCGGCGGGGCTCCTTTCGATGGAGCCGTGCACGACGTTTTCGCTGCGCGTGCCGTACCCGTACCGCAACGCGGTGTGGGGCGTGTTCGACCGCTTCGGCGTACTGGAGCACGCGGACTACGCGGAAAGCATCGACTGCACGTTCCGCTGCCGCACGTCCCTTGCGGACGCGTTTCTGAAGGCTTTGACGGAACGCACGGAGGCGCGCGTGAGCGCCGCGCCGTGCGGAGAAGGATATTACGGATTTCCGGTCGCGGAAGGAGAGGAAAACGGCTGACGCCGTGACAAGAACGTGAACAGACGCATTGTGAGTTTCATCTGCATCGCCGCATTGCTGCTTGCGGGCCTCGTGCTGCCCGCAGGCGTGCTTGCCGACGCCGATCATCCGATCACGATGACGATCGTCTGCGATCCGATGCCCGAGCTCGAGGGCGAGGGAACGATCCCCGATCTGCTGTTCACGATCCGCAACGAGAGCGCGGAGGACTACACGATGTCCCACGCGAAGCTGACCGGCGGATTCGAGGACAGGGAACTGCTGCTCGACGAGTCCTTCACCGTGCTTGCTGGCGCGACGAAGGAGTTTCATCTGACCGACGTGCCGATCGCGGACGATCAGTTCGACTGCGACGTGTCGTACACGCTCAGCTGGGAGGAAACGAGGATCGAGGTGAACGAAGAGACCGGCGAGCCTTCCTTTGTCACCGTCCCGCATGAAACGACCGCAAGCATCCGCATCGAGCGGTTCGTGATCCCGGAACTGAAGGTTTCCGCCGAAGCGGAGCGCGCGCGCGTGCGCGTCGGCGACAAGTTCGGCGTCGTCTACACGATCCTGAACGATACCAAATTCGATATGAGCGGGATCCGGCTTTACGATCCCGAACAGAGTATGCTGACGATCCCCATGGAATCGTCCGACCTGAACGCCGGCGAAACGCGCACCGTCAGGGTCGAATACACCATGGGCGAATCCGACATGACCTTTGCGCCGCAGGTGGAATACGTCGCGCGCCAGCGCGAGCTGACGGCGCAGGCCGCGGAACGCGTGACGGTCGGATCCGTCACCGTCGATCTTCAGATCTCGGCGCAGATGTATCCGGCGGACGAGGAGGGGACCCGCTTTGCGATCACGGTCAAAAACGCCGGCAATCAGACGCTCACGAACGTCCGGCTGTTCGACGAGATCAACACCGCGATCGATCAGCCGTTCGACCTTGCGCCGGATCAGAGCAAGGTCGTCATGTACACGGTGCAGCCGGCGCTTTCCGCCGACCGCATCCGTTCCGTCTCGTTCCATGCGGAGGCGACCGACTGCTTCGGCGAAGCGGTCCGCGCCAAGGATCCGGATTCCTACGACGTCGTGCCGTACATCGACAGCGGCGACGTGCACCTTGCGCTGTACGTCGTTCTGCAGAAGCCGTATTACGACGAAAACGGCAAGCTCTGCGCCACGATCCAGTTTGAGATCCGCAACTACAGCAGGGTGCGGATCCACAACGCGGTCCTGAAAGAACTCAATCTGTTCGGCGAGATCACGCGCTATCCCGATCTTCTGCAGGGCGAAACGTACTATTCGCAGGTCTATCAGCTCGACGGCGTGAACGAACTCCGCTTCAGCCTCGAGGCGCGCGACCCGGCGGATCAGACGTGCAGCGCGGAGATCGTCCGTCTCGACCTTTCCAAACTCAGGGAGCTCGTCGACCAGAAGAGCGACCCCGTTTACGTGTATCCCGTCAATCCCTATACGCAGGATTTGGACGCGAAATTCCGCAGCGTGCTCCGGATCGTGCTGATCGTCGCGCTGTCCGTCACGGTCCTGTGCGGGCTGATCTGCATCATTCTGTATGCATCTGAACGCCGGCTCAAAAAGAAACTGCCGCCCGCGTTCGAGGAGGATCTGGAAAACGCGATGCGCTCCACCAAACGGCGCATGCAGGACCAGCTGTTCTCCGACGCGCCGACCGAGCGGTTCGGCTACGTCGCGCCGATCAAGCTCCGCAACTACGGCGAACTGACCGAACAGGAAGAAACGGAACGCCAGGAGGCGTACCGCAGAGGTCTGCGCGAGGATATCCGCCGCGAGAACGCGCAGCTTGCCGCACAGAAGAACGCGGCCGCGCCGCATGCGCCCGCAAAGCCGACGCCGGCGAACGATCCCGCAGCCGGTGAAACGCGCGTCATGCAGACGGTCCGGCCGGTCTCCGGCGAAACGGTCCGCACGGATCTTCCGAAGCGTCCCGCGCCCGCGCCGATCATCGAACAGTTCCGCGAGAGCGTGCCGGAGGAAACGACGGCGTTCGCGCCCCCGCGCGAGCCGGTCCCGGAACCCGTGCCCGACGAAACGGTCCGCACGGATCTTCCGAAGCGTCCCGCGCCCGCGCCGATCATCGAACAGTTCCGCGAGAGCGTGCCGGAGGAAACGACGGCGTTCGCGCCCCCGCGCAAGCCGATCCCCGAACCCGAACCGGTCATCATTCCGGAGCCGGTGATCATTCCGGAGTCCGAGCCTATGCCCGAACCGGTGATCATTCCGGAGTCCGAGCCTATGCCCGAACCGGTGATCATTCCGGAGCCCGAGCCTATGCCCGAACCGGTGATCATTCCGGAGCCAGAGCCCGAACCCGAGCCGGAAATCCTTTCCGAACCGGAATTTGAACCCGAACCGGAACCCTTCGTAGGGGACGCCGACCCCGGCGTCCCGGAACCCGAGCCGGAACCAGAGCCGGAGCCGGAACCCGAACTCGAGCCCGAACCCGAGCCGGAGCCGGAACCTGAACCTGAGCCCGAACTCGAGCCCGAACCCGAGCCGGAGCCCGAATCGGAACCCGAACCGGAACCCGAACCCGAACTCGAGCCGGAACTTGAGCCCGAGCCGGAAATCCTGCCCGAACCCGAACCGCTTTCGATCGCGGAGGCGGCGCGGAACTACACGGGCGTCGGACCGTTCCGCTTTGCGGAGAAGAAGACGCCTGCGCGGCGGGCAAAGACACGTTTGACGGTTCGCAAAATGAACGACTGATCTGAAAAAACTCCCCGGAAACGGGGAGTTTTTTATCGGTTCAGAAGGATCTGCATATCGTCCGGCAGCGGGGCGGTCAGCTCGATGCGCTCGTGCGTGACCGGATGCGGGAACGAGAGCGTTTCCGCGTGAAGGGCGGGGCGGTCGATCGCCTCGCACCGCTCGCCGTAGAGCCAGTCGCCGAGCAGCGGAAAGCCTGCGTACGCCATGTGCACCCGCAGCTGATGCGTGCGGCCCGTATGCGGAACAAGCCGGACGAGCGCGCGGCCGCCGCAGGCTTCAAGCACCGTGCATTCGGTTTCCGACGGCGCGCCGTCGGCCCGCACCGTGCGCCGGTAGGTCGAGCCGGGCTGCACGCCGATCGGCTCTTTGATCGTGAAATGCGCCGTTTCCGGAACGCCCTGCGTGATCGCAAGATACGTTTTCGAGAAGCGCCCTTCCGCCTGCACGGTCTTCATCAGTGAATGAACGTATCCGCTCTTCGCAACGGTCAGAAGCCCGGTCGTGTCCTTGTCGAGCCGGCTGACCGGATGCGGATTGTCGACGCCGGAGAAGTACGCGGACAGCGCGTTTTCAAGCGTCGGTTCCGCGGGATCGCGGGCGGGATGCACGGAGAACCGCTTCGGCTTGTTGACGACGATCAGCCACTCGTCCTCGTACGCAACGTCGAGCGGGAACGGGATCGGCCGCATCGCCAGTTTTTTTCCGTCGGCGGGATCGAACGAAAGCACGTCGCCCGGCGCGAGACGGCGCGTCGTATAGACCGGCGCTCCGTTCAGAAGCAGCGCGCGCGGCCGGCGCTTGAGCCGGCTCAGGTACGATCCGGAGACCGAAAAAACGCGCTGCAGAACGGCTTCGACGGTCATTCCCGCATATTCTTCCGGAATCGAAACGGTTCGCATCTGCATACGTTCAGTATAGCATCCGCCGCGGGTCGGCGCAAGGGCGGCGCAGGAAAAAACGCGTCGGATCCCGGCGGACCGGTTGACACGGGGATCGCCGTGCGGTATCATTTTTTATCATGGAGCAAAGGAGGACGCGGCTGTGTATCTGGTCGATTACGTCGGGGAAATGCGCGACGTTCCGGCGGTGAAGGCGCCGTTCGGCGAAGCGGACATGCTGCTGTTTGCCGTGCTCCCGTATCTGCACACGGAGGGGCTCGTGCCGGAATCGTTCGGAACCGGGATCGCGTTTCCCGAGCTTGCCGCGCGCTACGCCGAACGCAGCGCAAACGGCAAAACGCCCTCCGGGCTCATCATCCCGGACGCATACGGAAAGGCGTTTTCCCTTGCGGCGCACACGCGGCGCTACGCGGACCTGACGGTGTGCGGATACGTGAGCGAGATCGTTCCGGAGGAGGAAAAACAGTTCACCGCGCTCACGATCGTGTCGAAGGACGGGGAGCTGTTCGTTTCGTTTGCCGGAACGGACGACACCGTGCTCGGCTGGAAGGAGGACTGCAGACTCGTCGCGGACGGCACGATGCCGGCGCAGGAACACGCGGTGCGCTATCTGAACGGGGCGCTGTCCGCGTTCGACGGGCGGTTTTCGACGATGGGCACGAGCAAGGGCGGTCATCTGGCGGTCTGGGCGGCGGCCGGGTGCCGCGCGCCGGAACGGCTGAACGGCGCGTTCGATTTCGACGGGCCGGGGTTTTCCCGCGCGTTTCTGGACGGAGAGGCGTTCCGCGCCGTTTCGGACCGCTGTCTGCTGATCGCCGCGCGGTATGCCGCGATCTCGCGCATCCTCGACAACGTGCCGAACGTCGCCGTCACGCGCGCGACGAAGCGCGGGGCGTATCAGCACGACTGCAGCTGCTGGGTGATCGAGAACGGCGCGTTCGTGCGCGAGCCGGGCTTTATGCCGGGATCCGACGCGTTCCACGGCGCGTTTGAGGAGATGATGGAGCGAACGACGCCCGAACAGCGGCGTGAAGCGACGCAGACGCTGTTCGGCCTGCTGGAGCAGACCGGCGCGGAAACGCTGACCGAGCTGCACCGCGGCCGCAAGCGGTATTTGCCGGAGATCATGAAGGGGATCCGGGCGCTTCCGCAGGAGGAACGCAGAAACCTGTTTTCGATCGTGATCCGGCTTTCGACCATGTTCGGCAGGACCGTCGGCTTCAAACGCTGAAGCGGAACGGATACGGAGAGGGAAGGCCCCCCTCTCTTTTTTTTTGTGTCGGAAATGTGAACCCACTTCAACAGTTTTTGGTCTTTCTCCCGGTGTATCATGAAGACGTCGGGAGGAAAGGAGTTGACATGGAACAACAATCGTCAACGAAAAACATGCGGGATCTGTTTCTGCGGCTTCTGCGGGAACAGGTCGGAAAGGGGATCTACGTGTGGGGCGGCAACGGGGAGCGGCTCGACACGATGAACGCCCCGGAGGACTGGATCGACCGGCATGAGAGCGGTGAACGGGACGCGCGGCGCGCAAAGGCGCTGTATGCGAAGCGCAGGGCGTCGGGAAACGTTCCCATCCGCGCGTTCGACTGTTCGGGACTCGTGTACTGGGCGCTCCGGACGCTCGGACTGCTCCGGACGGATCTTTCGAGCAGAGGCCTGTACGCGATCGGAAAGCCGATCGGCGAGGCAGAGCTGCGCGCGGGGGATCTCGTGTTTCACCACGACGGAAAACGGATCGTGCACGTCGGCGTCGCAAACGGTGAAACGCAGATCGAATGCCGCGGACGCGACGTCGGCGTCGTCGAGAACCGCCGCAGGTCCGGCTACTGGAACCGGTTTGCGCGGCTGCCGTTCTTTCCGGACGAACCGGAAAAACGGCGCGTATACGTGCGCGGCGGCTCGGTGCGCGTGCGCGCGGGCGGGGGAACGGACCATCCCTGCGTGGGGATCGCGCATCGCGGGGATTCGTTTCCGCTCATCGGAACGGCGGATTCCGGGTGGTACCGCATCGAACGGAACGGCGCGGAGGCGTATCTCACGAACCATCCGCGCTATACGGAGGTGCGCGATGGCTGAACGGACGGTCACGGAGATCCTCGAAGCGCTGGCGCGGATCGAAACGAACGTGAAGACGATCGCCGAGAACGGCGCGGATCACGAGGCGCGGCTGCGCTTGCTGGAACAAAAGAGCGGCAAACGGTGGGAATCGCTGTCGCTCGCCGCGATCACGGCGGCGCTCGTCGGGCTCGTCGGATTCGCGATGGGGAAACTGTTTTGAAGCGAAAGGAGCATACGATGGAACGGCAGAGCAGAAACAAAAGCGCGCTCTTCTGGATCGGGCTGGTCTCCGCGGCGTACGAGGCGGTCGTGAACAGCCTCGTGGGCGCGGGCGTGCCGATGCCGCCGGTCGTCGGCGCGATCGGCGTTGCGCTGGCGACGGTGCTGATCTACTGCAACGGCAACAATCCGAGCCTCAAGGAGTACTGAGCGCAAAAAAAAGACCCTCCCCGAAACGGGAGGGTCCCTGTCTGTCGTTCGGATCAGACGTCTTCGCTTTTGCGGTGCTGCGAGCGGTTCGCGTCGAAGCCGTCCGGATAGCGCGCTTTGAGCTTGTCGATGTTCTCCTGCAGGATCGATTCGAGATCGCAGCCGATCGCGGTCGCGGTCTCGGCAAGATACCACGCGATGTCGCCGAGCTCTTTTCGGAGATGCGCCTTGTCGAGCGGATGCCCCTGCATCATCCATTTTTTCACGAGGTCGATCGCCTCGCCCGATTCGCCGCAAAGCCCCATGACGCCGTTCAGCAGCACTTCGGTTTCCGAAAGCGCCGGGTTCAGCGTGGGCATGGCGAGCTTCTGATACTCGTTGATCGTCATAGACCCATGTCCTCATCGATCAGGATGATGCGGAACGCCTGATGCCGGCGCGAGGGGTACTCGGTGATCGCGGTCACGTTGCACATGCGTACCGGCGGACGGCAGTCGCGGCAGACGTTGTCGATCGAGCAGGGCGTTTGAAAGCCCTGCCGCCGCGCGTTCGGACCGCACGCGTCGCGCTTGATGCGCGCGATCGCCTCGTCGTAATCCCTGACGATCTTGTTCCGTCCGACGGCGAGGATGACGGTCTTCGGTCCGTAAATGATGCCGGCAAGGCGGTTGCCCGTGCCGTCGATATTGACGAGCCGCCCGTCCAGGGTGATCGCGTTCGACGAGCAGAGATACACGTCCGCCGCGATCGCGCTGATCCGCGTTTCCTCGACCTTCGGTTTTTCGACCTTCCAGTGCCAGTAGACCTCGTTGCCGCGCTCGGTCAGCGCCTCGTAAAGCCCGAGATCGCGCACGGTCGCCGAGCCCGCAATGCCCACGGAACGGTCACCGATATAGTTCAGGATCAATTCTTTCGCCTCTTCGGGCGTTTTGCATATGTCGGCGAGAAAACCGCGCTCGTTGAGCCGCTTTGCGACGGCGTTCAGTTGATCGAACATATTTCACCTCCGGTTCTGATTGGTTTGATTGTATCACACTTCTTGCATTTTTGGCAACGGTCATGTACAATAAAAACACCTATGGAGGCAGTTATGAATTTTGATCCGAACCTCATTCGAAACTTTTCGATCATCGCGCACATCGATCACGGCAAATCGACGCTTGCGGACCGCATGATGGAGCTGACCGACACCGTCGCAAAGCGCGACATGGAGGAGCAGCTTCTGGACTCGATGGACATCGAGCGCGAACGCGGCATCACGATCAAGGCGTCGGCGGTGCGCATGTTCTATCATCACACCGACGGAAAGACGTACATGTTCAACCTGATCGACACGCCGGGCCACGTGGACTTCAACTACGAGGTCTCTCGCGCGCTTGCGGCGTGCGAGGGCGCGGTGCTGGTCGTCGACGCGACGCAGGGCATCGAGGCGCAGACGCTTGCGAACGTCTACCTTGCGGTCGACAACGGGCTCGAGGTGCTGCCGGTCGTCAACAAGGTCGATCTGCCGAGCGCCGAGCCCGAGCGCGTGATCCATGAGATCGAGGACGTCATCGGCATCCCTGCCGAGGACGCGCCGTGCATTTCGGCCAAGACGGGCCAAAACGTCGGCGACGTGCTTGCTCGCATCGTCGATACGATCCCCGCGCCGACGGGCGATCCCGACGCGCCGCTGAAGGCGCTGATCTTCGACTGCTTCTACGACAACTACAAGGGCGCGCTCTCGTACGTGCGCGTGTTCGACGGCACGGTGAAGATCGGCACCCGCATCCGCTCGATGGCGACGGGCAACGAGTTCGACGTCACCGAGGTCGGCGTGTTCGCGCCGTCGTGGAAGCCGGTGGACAGCCTGACGGCGGGCGAGGTCGGCTACATCGCCGCCTCGATCAAGAGCGTTGCGGAAACGAAGGTCGGCGACACGATCACCGAAGCGGGCAGACCCACGAAGGAAGCCCTGCCCGGCTACAAGCAGGCGAACTCGATGGTCTTCTGCGGCGTGTATCCCGCGGACGGCGCGCATTACGACGACCTT
>JAEEGL010124670.1_pt1 | contig 26655 bp, 39 predicted proteins | sample 9134231 | NCBI WGS metagenome assembly JAEEGL01 (sample SAMN16246548, study PRJNA631951) | gut metagenome | biome: gut microbiome; feature: rumen; material: fiber-attached | host: Bos | place: Iran: Karaj | collected 2018-10 | reverse complement strand
GGGTAATTACAGGAGCAAAGCCAGAACCTTATGTATTCGGAATTGAAAGCACAATTACAATGGAAGATTTGGGAAAAGCGGTTGCAGATAGAAATGTTTATCTGGAAGAGATTAAAACAAGGTCGAAAGAATATTACAATTCTAAGAACAATGCTATCCCGGCTTCAAAGGCTCCTGCACCAAGTACACAGATTCCTCAGGGAGGTTTCAGTTTTTAATTAGAGGGGCTTAAACCCCTCTAAATATAAAAACAAAAGGAGATAAAATATGGGAATTAGTATTTTTGATATAAAACCTCATAAAGTAAGTAGGGATCTTTCAGGATATATAACCTATATCTATGGCAAAGGTAAAACAGGAAAAACCACATTAGCTTCGCAAATGGACAAATCCTTGCTTTTGGCTTGGGAAAAGGGATATAATGCAATTCCTGGTATTATGGCAATAGATGTTAAGTCATGGTCTGAAATGAAAATGATTTTACGAGATTTGAAAAAGCCAGAAGCACAAGAGATGTATAAATGTATTGTTGTTGATACGGTAGACATTGCCGCGGCAGCCTGTGAAAAATATATCTGTTCTCAAAATGGTGTAGACACTCTTGGTGATCTAGCCTGGGGAAAAGGATGGACGCTAGTAAAAAAAGAATTGGAAGAAACATTCCGTTCTATTACTCAAATGGGATATGCTTTATTCTTTATCTCGCACGAAAAAGAAAAAGTGTTTAAAAGAGAAAACGGCACAGAGTATAATCAGCATGTTCCAAGTGTATCCCCTTCTTATAATGAGATTATTAAAGACATGGCAGACATTTATGCATATGCTCATCAAGTAAGAAACGAGGAAACAGGAGAGGTAAATGTAAGACTGACCTTGCGATCTATGGATGGTTCGGCTGACACGGGATGTAGATTTAAATATATTGATCCAGAAATTGATTTTACATACCCCGCCCTAGTAAAAGCATTAAATGATGCAATTGAAAAAGAAGCTAAATTAACTAATAATCAATTCATTACAAATGAAAGAGAAAAGGCTGAAGATACAGAAGAATTAGATTTTGATAATCTAATGAATGAATTTACTTCTTTGGTAAGTAGTATTCCAAAAGATAGAATGGAATATTTTGCACCAAGAATTACTGAAATCACCAATAAGTATCTTGGTAAAGGTAAAAAAGTTTCAAACGCAACAAGAGAGCAGGTTGAACAAATTGCTTTAATTGTATTTGATTTAAGAGATTTATTAAATAAGGAGGGTTGATAACCCTCCTTGATTTTTTTATAATTTTATGATATAATTTTATTATAAAATAAAAGGAATAATAAAAATGGCACATATTGTAAAATGTCTTAATTGTAATAAACACTTTGATGCGGACAAAGTAGAATATATAAAAATAGGTAGGCGTTACGCTCACAAAGAATGTCCTGAAGAAGACCCAGAAGAGCAAAAGAGAAAAACTCAAGAGGAGATTGATAAAGATAATTTTTATCAATTAATAAAATAGATTTATGGTAAAGATTATAATTATATGTTAATCAATACTCAAGCAGAGGGTTTTATTGCTCAATATGGGTATACATGGACTGGAATGACAAAATGTTTACATTGGTTTTATAAAATTAATCATGGCTCAATAGAAGAGGGACATGGTGGAGTTGGTATCATTCCTTTTATTTATGATGATGTAAAGCAATATTATTATGATTTATATTTAGCAAAAGAAAAGAATAAGATAAAGCGGTTGCGGGCGCCGGTATATGAAATAAGTATCCCGTCCCCACGAATGTATGAGCGACCGCCGCATTTATTAGATTTAGGAGAAGATTAATATGGGAAAAGTTCGTTATGTTGATATCCCTGCTATTGTTCAATTTATTGGATGTGTTTATACGAATCCTTCTTTGTTAGATAATGAATCTTATTCTTTTACATTAGAAGATTTTGTTAATGAGTTTCATCAAGTTATATTTGGTAGTATTTATAATTTACATCAACTCGGTGCCACAGAAATCAATTCTCTTACTATTGAAGATTACTTAGAACAACGTCCAAAAAAATTAGCTGTATACAAAGCTAATAAGGGAGCAGAATATCTTGAGAAAGTAAAAGAAAATTGTCAGTTAGCGGCTTTTAATTATTATTATCATAAAGTAAAGAAAATGACTTTGCTTCGTATGTATAATGAAAAAGCTGGAATGGATTTATCTTGGCTGTATGATATAGATAATATATTTGACCAGAAAAAGAAACAAGCACAAGAAGATTGGTTAGATAATCATTCAGAAGAAGAAATTGCAGATTTAATTAACGATAAAATTGAAGATGTACGATTAAAATATGTAGACGCTGCAACTGAAGATATTATTCAAGCTGGCGAAGGAGCAGAAGAACTCTGGAATGAATTACAAGTAACTCCAGATATTGGGTATCCTTTATATGGTGATTTAATTAATACTATAACTCGCGGAGCCAGGTTAGGAAAGTTTTATCTTAGGTCTGCCGCAACCAATGTCGGAAAAAGTAGAGCAATGGTTGCAGATGCTTGTAACATAGCTTGTGATGAAATTTATGACCCCATTCAAAATAAATGGATTCCTAATGGAACACAAGAACCAACTATTTATGTAATGACAGAGCAGATTTTTAGTGAAGTTCAAACAATGATGTGGGCATTTTTATCTGCGGTTCCAGAAGACCATATATTAACAAATAGATATGCCCCAGGTGAAATTGAGCGAATAACTAGGGCTAGAGAAATCATTAAGCGGAGCCCGCTCTACCTTAAAGAATTACATGATTTTTCTTTAAAAGATATAGAAAATGTAGTTAAATTAGCAGTACGAAAATATAAAGTAAGATATTTCTTTTTAGATTATATTCATTCAAGTATGAAAATTTTATCAGAAGTATCTTCTCGTGCTTCTGTGAAAGGATTAAGAGAAGATAACGTATTGTTTATGATAAGTGTAAGACTTAAAGATTTAGCAACTGATAATGGAATTTTTATTATGTCAAGCACACAGCTTAACGCAGATTATCAAAATGCTTCGGTTTATGATCAGAATCTTTTACGAGGAGCTAAGGCTATTGCTGATAAAATAGATATGGGTAGTATTATGTTACGATTGAACGACTCTGATATAGAAATGATAAAACCTTTAGCAGCTGAAAAAGGAATAGAAATGCCTAATTTAAAAATCTCTATATATAAAAACAGACGAGGTAGATATAATCATATTTTATTATGGTGTAATGCAGATTTAGGAACATGTAGAATTAATCCTTTATTTGCTACAGATTATGGATATAATATAATTGAAATGGAGAATTATAAAATTAATATTACCCCAAGAAAGGAGAGTGCTTTTTAATATGATAATGCAATTTTATGTAAAAGAAATGCCTGAAAAAGCGGAAGAGTGTGTTTTTTCACACTGGCAACCATTTCCACCAGCTTTTAGGGAATTAGGTCTTTATCAGTGCGAAATTGGAAACAGTAAAGAGCCATGTTCTTTAAAAAATAATAGATGTAGACATCTTTGCGTATTTAAAGAGGAAGAAAAATGACAAGAGAACGTGTAATAAATATGATAGACTGTATTTTAGGCAATGATATATTGTGTGATTGTATAGAAGATTCTCCGGTAGGCTGTAATGAATGTAGAAGAGAAGCTGCAGACATAGCAATCAATGCACTTAAAGAACAGAAAACAGGGAAATGGATAAAAGATGAGGAGCAATCAAAAGAACACACAGAGCCAATATTTATATGTTCATGCTGTCAGAATAACTCTGCGTGGGGGACGGAAGAGCGCACAAGGTATTGCAGTTTCTGCGGCGCAAAGATGGAGGAAGAATGAGAAGATGTGAATTGTGCAAACACGCAGTTTTAGATTACGAAGAGTTCTACGGAACAACACAAAAGCATTGGGTTGTCGAATGGTGTGAGAAAGATCTAGACATGGAAGTCGATGATTGTGAAGACTTTGAAAGGATTGAGGAAGAATGACAATCAAATGGTATTGTCGATACAAAGGAATAATGTGTTCACTGGCAACAGAATTTGGTTATTGCCAAGTGACAGCGTGTATTAACATAGAGGTGAGGAAGAATGAATCTGAATTTTTACTGGAGAATGGGAGATTATGCACTAGAAGCGTGTCCGAGAAGTCTTGCGAGGCTTGACAAGGACGAACCAAACGAAACCATTGACCTGGTCAAATATTACCAGTATCAAGGAAGAGAGTGCAAGTATTCCATCGGATACTTTTATTACGATACACATGAGCCGTGTTGGGAACTGAAGTTTGTGGGCGGTAGGTTTAAGGAATTGCTAGACACAGATGTTGTTGCGGTTTTTAAGATGCTTAAAGCGGCTTATGACACATTAGAAGAATGGAGCAATAGTAGAGGTGAGAATAAGTAATGACTAGAGAAGAAGCAATAGAAGAACTTTTGGGCATGAAGCATATTTTTATAGCAGAATCAGATGCTGATAAAGCACTTGATATGGCAATTGAAGCACTCAAAGCGCAAGCAACATTGGATGATGTCTCAAACGCATACGAAAATGGATACAAGCAAGGGAAGTTTGAGGCAATACAATGGATTCCTTGTTCAGAAAGACTGCCTGTGATTAACGAGGAAGTGCTTGTGTATATGTATGGTGTTCCTTATATTGCATGGCTCGATAGCAACGGAGAGTGGAATACTGAAACTTTTACTTTGAGGGAAGAAGAAGAAGCACCGACAGAATGGTTCCCGTTACCATCACCATATAAAGAAGAAGTAGAAATAGAGGTAAAGAAGAATGACAAATAAAGAATGGCTTGCAACATTAACCACGGAAGAATTTTATGATGTTTTACACTGGCTGTTTACTGTGCATGCCTTCAGCGTAAACAATTCCAAAAAGGGAATAATCCAATGGTTAGACAGCACAGATTCGCAATGGAGAAGAGTTTATAAAGGAGAAGAGGAATGAATAAGTTGGGATTTCATTTAATCGGTAAGCCAAACGAAGACTTTGAATCCTGCTCTGATTGTATACACGCAGATGATTCAGAAGAAATATGCATACTGCGTAAGTGCGTTCATGCAATCAAGTACTTATATGACTGTTATGAAAAGGCAGAGCAGAAAACAGGAAAGTGGATAATCTTTCCGCCATTCATCGAGGAGATCTGTATGTGTTCTAATTGCAAGACTAAATTCAAGGAAGCCTATCAGCATAGGAATATATGCCCTAACTGCGGAGCAAGAATGGAGACAAATAATGAAAACTAATATAATTTATACTTGCCCTAAATGTGGAGCCGATTTAAGACACATTTGTATTACAACATATCCAGGTATTGATAGAATAGAATGTTCAAAGTGTGATTGGTATTATGAGTAGGAACGACAGGATATATTAAGAATTCCTTTTCCTGAAAAACAATATTATAAAACAAATTTTAATAATAATGCCTGTTTATATTGTTCAAATAATCCAAATAATGGCGGCTCTGGAATTTGTTGCTGTATGTTAGGTATACCATCAATTACTTGTTAATTATGAACGAACTAGAAAGAAAAAAATATCTTGAAGATATTAAAAATAATTTAACAATAGACCAAATATATGATTTCCTGGCGGACGCCGGTGGAGAGCCACAAATGCACGGGGATATGATCATATCAAGAACCATATGCCATAATCCTCCAGGACAGGGATCATTTAAATTATATTATTATGATAATACAAAACTATTTAAATGTTTCACTCAATGTTCAGATACGTTTGATATTTTTGAATTAACATTAAAAATAAAAAAACTTGCTGGTGAATATATTGTATATTGGTCTAAAGAAGCAAAACAAGAATCGCGTCCATGGGATCTTCCAGACGCCATCCGCTTTGTTGCAAGTTATTATGGCATCGAACCACCTGATGAAAAATTTTCAGAAAAACAGATAGAACTTCAAGATTGGAAAATTTTTTCAAAATTAGAAGCAAAAAAGCTTCAAAAAGTAAATAAACAAATAGTATCTCTCAAGGTTTTTCAAGCAGATTTTTTGAAAAATATGGTACAACCAAAAATATTATCTTGGGAAAGAGAGGGTATTACCCCAGAAATAATGAAAATTCATAATATTAGGTATAACCCTTGCACTCAAGCAATTGTTATACCTCATTATGATATAAATAATAATTTAATTGGTATTAGAGAGAGAACTTTAATTAAAGAAAATGAAGAAAGAGGAAAATATATTCCCGCTGTAATTAGCGGTAAAATGTATAATCATCCTTTATCTTTTAATTTATATAATATAAATATTAGTAAAGATAATATTAAGCAAATAAAAAAAGCAATTGTGTTTGAAGGAGAAAAAAGCACATTGCTTTATGGCAGTTATTTTGGAATTGATAATGATATAAGCGTTGCAGCCTGTGGCAGTAATTTAATAGATTATCAAGTAAAATTATTATTATCTCTTAATGTAGAAGAAATTATTATAGGATTTGATAGACAGTATCAAGAAATAGGGGACGAAGAATGGAAAAAATGGACTGAAAAACTTTATCATATTCATAATAAGTATGGTTCAATAATACAAATTAGCTATTTATTTGATAGAGGTAATATATTAAAATATAAAGCTAGTCCAATTGATCAAGGACCAGAGATATTTATAGAACTTTTTAAAAACAGAATCCAGATATAAGTTGTCATTCACTTGACAACTTATTATTTTTTTGATATAATATTAAAAGAAGAAATAACTTGAAAGAGGGGAAAAACAGTATGAAAACTGCAGTGTATACAGGAACTAGAAATATTTATTAGTATATGATTCCTGCAATAAAATCGTTATTAATTAATTCAGATGTAGATAAAATATATCTTTTAATTGAAGATGACGTTTTCCCATTTGATTTACCCGATAATGTTGAAACTATAAATGTAAGTAATCAAAAATACTTTAGACCGAACGGACCAAATATGAACTCTCACTATACTTACTTAGCTATGATGAGGGCGGCTTTAGCCAAGGTTTTTCCAGACTTAGATACGATTCTCTCGTTAGATGTTGATACAATAGTAAATCAAGATATCTCTGATGTTTGGAATTTACCAATAGAAAATTATTATTTTGCTGCCTCCAGATAGCCAAGAAAATCTAAAGGTGGAATTTGGTATGTTTGTGATTTATATACTAATACAGGAGTAGCTTTATATAATTTAAAAAAGCTTAGAGAAGATAATAAAGTTGATGAAGTTATCCATATGTTAAATAGTAAAAAATATTAGTTTTTAGAGCAAGATTGTTTTAATTTATGTTGTCAGAATAATATTTTAATAATGTCAAGCGATTATAATGCCAATGATTGGGTAGACCCTTATTAGACACAAAAAATAATTCATTATGCAGCCATTCCTTTAGAACAGTGGTCAAAAGGAAACATAGTTAAAAAATATAAAAATATACCCTGGTAGGAAATTAGAAAATGAAATATAAATTAATTAATGAAGTAAATAAAAATTATTCTATAATAGAACAAATACTTATAAATAGAGGAGTTCCATTTAATATAATATAGCATTATCTTCATACAAGTGATAATGATATTAATCCCCCTTAGGCTTTAGAAGAAGATAAACTTCGAAACGCTGTTGCCTTATTAATTCAAACGATAAAAACAAATTCATATGCCCTTGTTATAATAGATAGTGATGCAGATGGTTTTACAAGCGCGGCAATATTAATAAATTATCTTCACGATCTCTTCCCAACCTGGACCGAAAACAATTTAAAATATGTTTTGCATCAAGGCAAACAACACGGTCTGGCAGATCATGTAGATGAAATAATAAAAGATAATTATAAACTTATTATTGTTCCCGATGCAGGCTCTAATGATATAATTGAATGTGCTAAATTACGAAGCTATGGTAAAGCAGTTATTATTTTAGACCACCATCTTTGTGACGAAGAAAATCCTGATGCTATTGTAATCAATAATCAGCTTTGTGAATATTCAAACAAAGCATTTTCTGGAGCTGGGGTTGTTTGGCAATTTTGTCGTTATATAGATAAATTATTAAAAACATCCTATGCAGAAGATTATTTAGATTTAGTTGCACTGGGGAATTGTGCTGATATGATGAGCATGACTTCAATTGAAACCAAACATATTGTAAATAAAGGTTTTCACAATGTTAAAAACCCTTTTTTTGTTTTTCTTTCTGAGAAAAATAATTATTCTATGAAAAATAAAATTAATCATACTTCTGTTGCTTTTTATATAGCACCTTATTTAAATGCAATATGCAGAAGTGGAACTCAAGAGGAAAAACTTATTACTTTTAAATCAATGCTTAAATATGAAGCATTTAAAATATTACCCTCTACAAAAAGAGGTCATAAATTAGGAGAAACAGAAAAATTAGTAGAGCAAGCAATGCGAATTGTTACTAATGTAAAATCCAGACAAACAAAAGCACAAGACGCAATGCTTGATACTCTTGAACAAATGATTATTGATAAAAACCTTTTAGAGCATAAAGTATTATTGTTTTTAATGGAACCTGGTCAAATAGAAAAAAATATTGCAGGACTATGCGCTAATAAAATGATGGCAAAATATCAACGTCCTACTTGTATATTAACAAAAACAATAGAAGAAGATGGTATTAATTCTTTTTATTCTAAAACTTTTGATAGTTTTTATTAGATGCCAGATGCCATAAAAATAACATATCAAGGTTCAGCAAGAGGATGTAATACAGTTGGAGTTAAAGAGTTTAAAAGTTTGTGTGCGGAAACCGGTCTGTGTGAATATTGCACTGGACACGAAGGTGCATTTGGATTAGGAATAGATGAAAATAATATCTAGGCTTTTATTGCAGCGACAGATGCCGCCCTAGTGGATATGAGCGATGAGCCAATTTATTATGTAGATTATATTTATAATAACAATGAAATTAATCCGTATGATATTTTAACGATAGCTGATATGGATGACCTTTGGGGACAAGATATTTCTGAACCTCTTATCTGCATTAAAGGATTAAAAGTTAATGCAAGCATGGTCACAATATATGCAAAAAAAGATAACACTCTTAAAATAAGTTTACCAAATGGTATTAGTATAATGAAATTTAAAGCAACTGATTAGGAATGTCAAAAACTTCAAAGCAATCCATTTGGATATTATGAATTAGATATAGTTGGTAGAGCAAACAAAAATGAATGGAACGGTAATATAACAGCACAGATATTTATGGAAGATTATTAGATAGTGAATTCAAATAAATATGTATTTTAAGGGGATAATAAAAGTGGGGCCAAAATTAGTTCATCGAATTGTTTATATTTTTATTTTTAATAGAAAAATATAAACAAAGGAGAATTTTAATATGGAAAATAATTATATCGTATATTTGCATACCAATAAAATTAATGGCAAGCACTATGTTGGTCAAACAAACAACATAGAAAAAAGATGGAGAGGAAATGGATGTGATTATCAAAAAAGCACCTATTTTTATAATGCCATTCAAAAATATGGATGGGATAATTTTTAGCATATTATTTTAAAGGATAATTTAAGTAAATAGTAGGCAGATGAGTATGAAAAATATTATATAGATTTTTATCATTCAAGATATAATTAGAATGGATATAATATTAGAGAAGGTGGTTCTCATGGAGAATTATCTGAAATAACTAAAGAAAAATTAAGTAAAATTGCTACGGAAAAGGGTGTGTGGAAAGGAGACTTAAATCCTAGGCATTTAGATCCTTTATATGGAGAACGAAATGGAATGTATGGAAAACATCATACTGAAGAAACAAAGAAAAAAATATCTGAAGCTTTAACAGGAAGAGAAATATCTGATGAGCAAAAACAAAAAATAAGTGAATTTATGAATACAAACCATCCAAGAGCAAAAAAAGTAAGATGTATTGAAACGGGTGAAATTTTCCCTTCTGCACGAAAAGCTGCCGAAAAATATAATACAGTACATTCTTGTATTGCTAGAGTTTGTAACGGATAGCGTAAAACAACAAAGGGATTACATTGGGAGTGGTATATAGAAGATGATACTTAATAAAAAGCAAGAAAACGGATTAAAAATAGCAATTGAAAAATATCTTAATCATGAAAAAGCCGTAGTTATATCGGGATATGCAGGAACAGGAAAAAGTACGTTAGTGAAATTTATTATTGAAGCCCTTTCAGATTATGGGATTAATCCTGATAAAGACGTTTGTTTTGCAAGTTATACTGGTAAAGCCGCTCAAGTTTTATTAAAAAAGGGGAATAAAAATGTAACCACTTTACATAAATTATTATATGAACATTTTCCAAGACCAAACGGAACGTTCTTTAGAAAAAAACGTGAAATTTTAGAATATCGTATAATATGTGTAGATGAAGTATCAATGGCTCCTAAAGAGTTAATGGAATTATTATTTACACACGATGTTTTTATAATCGCTTTAGGAGATCCATTTCAGCTCCCCCCTGTAGATAAAGATCAGGATAACGGACTTTTAAATAATCCAGATATTTTCTTAAATGAAATTATGCGGCAGGCAATGGATTCAGAAATTATTCGTTTATCTATGAAAATTCGTAATCATGAGCCTATTCATTATGAACATGGCTCAGATGCCATTATAATGCCATATAAAGAATTAAATACGGGGGTATTACAATGGGCAGATCAAATATTGGTAGGAACCAATCAAACCCGTGTTAATGTCAATAATCAAATGAGAGCATTATTAAATAGAGGAGATTCTCCCGAAGAAGGAGACAAAGTAATTTGTTTACGTAATTATTGGGATATTATAGCAGAAAATGGAGATCCTCTTGTCAACGGAACTATAGGATATATAAATCAACCATATGAAACATTTGTAAAAGTACCAAGATGGCTAGGTGGACAAACAATAAAAGTATTAAATGCAGATTTTATTTCTGATAGCGACGCTGATTTTGATAGACTTCCCATGGACGAGAGACAAATTTTAACAGGAGAAAGATGTTTAGATTATAAAACTCTTTTCCGTTTGACCTCAAATCCAAAAACCCATCACCTTGTACCGATGGAATTTACTTACGGATATGCCGTTACAGTCCATAAGGCACAAGGTTCTGAGTGGGATAAGGTACTAATATTGGAAGAGAGGTTCCCGTTTGAAAAAGAAGAGCATGCAAGATGGTTATACACGGCTGTGACACGGGGAAGCGAAAGGGTAGTTTTAGTGAGGTAAAATAATGTTATTATCAACAAATATACAAGAAATAGAAAAGAAATATCCAAAAATAGATAAAATAGAAAAAAACAATCCTTTAAATCCTGGAGATAAAATTAATTCATGGACAGTATTATATCGTATTAAAAATGCAGAAAGTAATCATATCATGTATTTATGTCGATGTGACTGTGGAACAATTGTTCCTGTTCGTAAAACAGAATTAATCCATAATAAAACTCAACATTGTAAGCATTGCAACGGTGTTAATTTAACAGGTCAAAAATTTGGAAGATTAACAGTAATTAAAAAAAGTTATAGTAAAGAAAATAGAGGATACTGGATTTGTAAATGTGATTGTGGAAATGAAATAATAACTAAAACAAATTTATTAACCTCTGGACAAACTCAATCGTGTGGATGTCTTCTTAAAGAAAATATGCATGAAAAAAGAATAGATTTAACTAATCAAAGATTTGGTAAATTAATAGCTTTATATCCAATAGTAAAAATAACTCCTTCTAATAAAGAAGTTACATATTGGCATTGTAAATGTGATTGTGGAAATGAAACAGATGTTGTACCTGCACATCTTGTGCATGGTTCAACCAAAAGTTGTGGGTGTATAAATTCTTTACAAGAAGAAAATATTATAAAACTATTAAAAGAAAATAATATTCCTTTTAAATATCAACATAAATTTAAAGATATTAATCAATATAAATTTGATTTTTATATAGAAGATAAATATATTGTCGAGTTTGATGGAAAACAACATTTTTTATGTTATGAAACTGGTTGGAACAATAAAGAAAATTTAAACAAAACTCATCAAAATGATTTACTAAAAAATAAATATTGTTTTGAACATGATATACCTATAATTCGTATTCCATATGATATTAATTATACTTTAGATGATATGCGATTAGAAACAACTCGTTTTCTTTTAACGCCAGAAAATGAAGAAGAATATTATGAATTAAGAAAATAAAGTAACATTAATGAGGGAAAAAATGAGTGTATTATTAAATATTAAAATGCCAAAAAATTGTTTTGATTGTCCATTAAAATATGGTTTAATAAATAAAGACCACTATTATAGATTTTGTTCTATAATAGGAGAAGAAATAACAGAATATGTATATGAAATTAAAAGACATAAAGACTGTCCTTTAGTAGAAATAAAAGAACCTCATGGAAGACTTGTTGATGTAGATGAATTAAATAAAAAATTAGTACCACAATGGGATAGACTTGATTCTTCAGACTTTGCAAATAAAGCCCTTTGGAGAACATTAGAGAATATGCCAGTAATGGTTTTACCCACTGAAGAAGAAAAATGAAAATAAGAACATCGTATTTTTATCAAATTAGAAACTTTAAACAAAATATGATTCCCGTATCGACTTGTTTGTCTGATCCTATATGGTATCAGCCTCCAGATGGAGAGGAGTATTATTTTGACAAAAGAGGAATAGTGTGCGGACTTCGGTATGAACCTCTCATAGTCCAGTATATGGGAACATGTGGCTGCCCCTGTGAGAATAAAAATGAATTAAAGGGGCAATGTGCAACAATGAAAGAATATCGTCAATTGTTAGAAACAGTTGACTTTGATAAAATGATAAAAGGATTTAATTATTGTGCTAATAAATTTCATAGACCTTTTGATGAGGAACCGATTATAGTTTTAATTGTATATGAGGCACCTAATAATCCTTGTAGTGAAAGAAAAATGTTACAGGAGTATTTTAATGAACACGGAATAGAATGTAAAGAATTAGAATATCCAATTAATTAATAGAATTAGATTATTAGAAAAGATAAATTATTCTAATAAGTGGAATAATGTTCCATGTCCTCAATGGGTATTGGGTATAATCAAAAGTATGCCAATCTAGAAAATGCAAGATTAATCTTGCATTTTTTATAAAATTATGATATAATATATATAGAAAATTAAGAAAAGGAGTAAAATGTGTGATTAGATTTTGTCCTCATACTCATACGGAAATGTCAAATTAATATTTTTCATCTAACAATTAAAAAAATTAGGACACAAATGTTTATTTTCATTTTCTGATTTTTAAATATAAATATCAAAAATGAAAAGGAGATTTTTATTATGGCAAAAGTAGATTTAACAGGTAAAAAGGTCGGTAAGTTATTTGTAAAATCAATAGTTCCAAAATAGTTAAGACCTAGTCAAAATCATGGAAATTATTGGTACTGCGATTGTGATTGTGGCAATAAAGATGTAATGGTTCCTGCTTCTTATTTAACAGGAAATGGAAATTATACTCAAACAAGCTGCGGGTGCGACAGAGCAAAAAGAGCATTTTTAGCTTCAGCTCGAAAAGATTTAGATTTTGATTTTATAGATAAATTTAATAATTTTGAAAAGTTTTTACTAATTCATAAGTTATTAATGCAAGGTACTAGAAATTTTTATGTTACAGTACCTATTCAAGAATATAAAGATACTATTGATTTCTTTTATAATGATTTGCAATTTAATAAAGTATATGATTTTTGGAAGCAGCATTAGAAAGATAATACTTTTTATGATTGGGCCAAACCTAGTTTAGATCATATTAATCCTAAATCTAAAGGTGGAGAAAATATAAAAGAAAATTTACAATTTTTAACAGTATTTGAAAATTTAGCAAAAAGAGATATGAGTATGGAAGAATGGAATCAATTTAAAAAAGATACTCATACAACATCCGATTATTTTATTGAAAATATTCTTTAATTAGAAAGGAGGGAAGGAAACGATATGCTGAGATTTTGTCCTCATTGTCATACAGAAATGTCGAACTTCCGCTTACTTTGATTGTATTAATAAATTACCGAATCTTATAAGCAGAGGAAAGGAAATTGGGTTAGCAGGATTGGCTGTTACAGACCATGAAACGATAGCCCAATCTATTCGTATATGTAAACTTCAAAAAGAAAATCCAGATTTTAAAATTGCAATTGGTAATGAAATATATCTTACAGATATTCGTGCAAATGGTATTAAATATTGGCATCAAATATTAATTGCAAAAGATGAAATTGGACATAAGCAGTTAAGAAAATTATCTTCACTAGCTTGGATGAATTCATATTGGGATAGAGGTATGGAAAGAGTACCAACTCTCAAAAGTGAATTAAAAGATATAGTCATGCGGGAACCAGGTCATTTGTTAGCAACATCCGCGTGTCTTGGTGGAGAGTTATCCAGTTCTATTTTGGAAATGGAAAAAGCTAGACATATTGAAGATTTAAATACTGCAACTGAAAAATATAATCAGATTATTGCATATATCCAGTTTATGGATGAATTATTCGGGGACGATTTCTACATTGAGGTGGCTCCCGCACAATCTAAAGAACAGATATTAGTTAATAATAAATTAGCACAAATAGCACAATTATATAATAAAAAATTAGTTATTGGTGATGATGCACATTATTTAAAAAAAGAAGACAGATATATTCATAAAGCATATCTTAATTCTAAAAATGGAGAAAGAGAAGTTGATAGTTTTTATGAGTATGCTTATCTTCAAGATGAGGATGATTTAAAAAAGAATCTTGAACCTTCTATCGGACTCTTGTTAGATGAAATGTGTAACAATAGTATGGAAATGTTTGATAAAATTGAAATATATGATTTACTTCATAATCAAACAATTCCTAATGTTCCCGTTAAAGATTATCCAAAAAGTTCTTGGTGGGGAGTAAATAATGATTATGCAGATGATATGATGTTATATCCAAACATTAAAAAATTATTTACATCAGAAGATATTCAAGATAGATATTGGATTAATGAATGTTGGAATCAATTAAATAATATAAATAAAGGTTGGAATTATTATCTTGATACAGGAGATAGTAAGTATATTGTTGAATTAGAAGAAGAAGCAAGAGTAAAAAGAATAATAGGAGAAAAACTTGGAACTAATATGTTTAAGTATCCTATTACGTTAAAATATTATATTGATATGATGTGGGAATGCGGAAGCCTGGTCGGTGCAGGAAGAGGCTCATCCTGTGCAGCATTAAACCACTACTTATTAGGTATCACTCAGCTTGACCCTATTGAATGGAATTTGCCATTCTTTAGATATATGAATGAAGAACGTGTAGAGTTGGGTGATATTGATATTGATATTTGTCCGTCTAAAAAAGGAACAATAGTAAAAAAGATAAAAGAAGAGCGCGGCGGTCGGTTTAATCCTGACATAGACGAGCTTTCAAGGAAAAATCTAGGTTGCACATTGATAGCTACATATGGTACCGAACAAACCAAGTCTGCGGTATTAACAGCCTGCCGCGGTTATAGAAGTGAAGAATTTACAGACGGTATTGATAATGATGAGGCTCAGTATATTGCATCATTAATTCCTTCAGAAAGAGGTTTTTTATGGTCTTTAAATGATGTTGTTTATGGCAATAAAGATAAAGATAGAGAACCAATTGCTTTATTTATTAATGAAGTAAATATGTATCCCGGCTTATTAGATATTATGTTTGGTATTGAAGGATTGATTAATAAGCGTTCTTCTCATGCGAGTGGAGTTATTTTATTTGATGAGGATCCATATCAGTTTGGATGTTTTATGAAGACTCCTAAAGGAGAAATTATTACACAATATGACCTTCATGATTGTGAAGCTGCAGGAATGACAAAGTATGATTTCTTAGTAACAGAAGTTCAAGATAAACTTGCACAAGCAATTAGATTTCTTCAAGCAGACGGTGTTATTGAAGATAATGGAATTAATTTAAGAAATGTATATGATAAATATTTTCATCCTAATGTGCTTCCTATGAATGATGAAAGAGTATGGGAGGCTATAAAAAATGGATCGGTAATTAATATATTTCAGTTTGATTCAGAAGTTGGAAGTCAGGCGGCAAAAAAAATTAAGCCAAAAACAATTTTGGAATTAGCAGATGCTAATGGACTTATGAGATTGATGACAGCGGAAAAGGGTGCAGAAACACCCATGGAAAAATATATCCGTTTTAAAAATAATATTGATCTTTGGTATAGAGAAATGTATGATTTCGGTCTTACTGCAAGTGAGAGAGATTATTTAGAGCCATACTTTAAATCATCTTATGGAGTCCCGCCTTCACAAGAACAGCTAATGTTAATGTTAATGGATGAAAACATTTGTGGTTTTACATTAAAAGAAGCAAATGCGGCACGTAAAATTGTCGGTAAGAAACAAATGAGTAAGATTCCAGAACTGCGAGAAAAAATTTTAACCAAAGCAACATCTCCGTTATTAGGAAAGTATGTATGGGAAAATGGCGTTGGCCCGCAGATGGGATATAGTTTTAGCATTGTGATGGTGCTCACACACTTAACCCGCTCATCACGGGGGTATATATTTCAATAACATTTCTGGCAAAAATGGAAGTATATGCTAACGAGGGTAAAATCTCGTGACAAATCTTGATAATTTGATTATAGGTTTTTTAAAATATATATGAAAGGAGGTTATAAAAATTATGGAAAAAGATAAATTTATTTATATTTATACCAATAAAACAAATGGTCATCAATATGTGGGACAAACAAATAATATACAAAAAAGATTTAATGGACATAAAAGTGATAGTTATAATAAAAATAGTTATAGTTATAATTATCCTTTACATAATGCAATTAGAGAATATGGACTTGAAAATTTTTCTTTTGAAGTTATTGAATCTGGTCTCACACAAGAAGAAGCAAATGAACGAGAAAAATATTGGATAAAAGAAAAGAAAAGTCATATTAGTGAAGGCGGCTATAACATTACGCTTGGAGGAGATGGACATTCAACTGAAAAATTGTCTTGGGAAGAATTGAAAGAAAGAGGAAAAATTTTTACAGGAGAAGAAATAGAATTAATTCAGTCTTTATTAATTACAGGTAACAAATATGATGATATTATAGAATATTTTTCTCCTCGATTAACAAGATCTTTTTTAAGTAATATTAATAATGGAGTTAATTATAAAAATCCAAAATTAAACTATCCATTAAAAAAAGATTTTTCTGGTGAAGGGAAATTTACAAAAGAAGAAATTAAACAAATAAAAGAAGAAATAAAATCTGGTTTAAAGTATTCTGAAATTCAACAAAAATGGAATATAAAAAGTGCAGGATTTTTATCAATGATTAATTCAGGAAAGTATTATTTTGATCCAAATGAAAAATATCCTTTAGTAATTAAAGGATGTGCAGATAAAAGTTGGATTATTCCTTGTTTAAAAGATATTATTTTTTCTTCTGATAGTTTAACTAAAATTGCTAAAAAATATAATAAAGCAGATAGTACAATTAAAAAATTAAGTCAAGGTAGAGCTAATAAACAAAAATATTTAATTTATCCAATTCGTTCAAATATAAAACAAAATAAAAAAATTTTTAATAAATATTTTATATAATCATATATATTAAGAAATGTTGTATCGACTATCCCGGGTTAGACTGGGAGTACTGAAACTATTGATACGTTTTGGGAAATAGTGTGCAGAGGAGAAGACTGCCAATCTTCACTACAAACTCTGTAAAAAATAGTCAGTTATTAATTATAATAATGCATACACGCATTAGCATATAGTTTTATTGGTTTTCAAACAGCTTATATTGCAACTAACTGGAATCCGATTTATTGGGACACAGCTTGTCTAGTTGTAAATAGCGGTAGCTTGGAAGACGAAGATGATAATGAATATGATGAAGATGACCAGCCAATAAAGAAAAAAGAACAAAGCACAGATTATGGTAAAATCGCTAAAGCCCTTGGTGAGATTATTGAAGATGGCATTAAAGTATCCTTAATTGATATTAATAAATCTGATTATGGATTTAAACCAGATGTTGAAAATAATCAAATTTTGTTTGGTATGAAGGCATTGAGTAATGTTGGTGCTAATGTTGTAGATATTATTAAGGCAGGACGTCCATATAAATCATTTAAAGATTTCTTAAATAGATGTCCATTAAATAAAACTGCAATGATAAATTTAATAAAAGGCGGGGCATTTGATAATCTTGAAATGGACTGGGCCAATGAAACACATAGCGATGTCCGCACTTTAATAATGGGATATTATTTATCATTAACTTCTGAACCCAAAAAGAAACTTACGTTACAAAACCTTAATGGTTTAATAAATCAAAACCTTGTGCCACCTTCTCTTGATTTTGAAAAGAAAGTTTTTTATTTTAATAAATATCTTAAAGAACATAAGTGGAAAAATTATTTTTATATGCCTGATGAATATGGTATGAAATTTTATTCTCAATATTTTGATATGGATAAAATTGATATTGAGAACAATGTGTTTTTAATAGACCAAAAAGCATGGGATAAAATATATCAATCTCATATGGATTTTGTTAGAGATTGGTTGAAAGAAAATCAACAAGAAGTATTAAATGAATTAAATGCAAAATTATTTAAAAATGAATGGGAAAAATATGCAACAGGAAATATTTCATCGTGGGAAATGTCAAGTTTATGTTTTTATTATCATGAGCATGAATTAATTAATGTTGATACAACTAAATATGGTATCATAGATTTTAATAAACTCCCATCTGAACCTATTGTAGATTATTTCTTTAAACGAAACGGGAAACAAATTCCAATTTATCAATTATTTAAAGTAGCAGGCACAGTAATTGGTAAAAATGATACTAGACATTTTGTTACGCTATTAACAACCACAGGGGTGGTTAATGTAAAATTTTCTCGTGATCATTATGCAATGTATAATCGTCAGATTAGTGAGATAGATGAAAGTGGTGTAAAAAAAGTTAAGGAAAAGGGATGGTTTACCCGTGGAACTAAATTATTAATAACAGGATATCGAAGAGACGATACATTTGTTTGTAAAAAATATAATAAAACACCTGGACATCATTTATATAAAATTATAAACGTTGATGGGAGAACAATAGAATTAACATCAACAAGATATGGTATGGAGAGTAAAGATGAATAAATATAAAATTATAGCCTTATTCGGACCCGCAGGGTCTGGTAAGGATTATATACAAAAAAAGATAATGGAAACAATTTGGGGCAAGGGACATTTGCATAAAATTGTCCCTTGTACCACTCGTCCTCTGCGAGAGAGTGAAAAAGATGGCATAGATTATCATTTTATTCAAACTGGAGAAGAGTTTATGAATTGGGAAAATATGCATAAATGGCTAGAATTTAAATGTTTTCGTGGGTGGTGGTACGGAACCTCAATTGATCATTTAGTTAAAAATAAAATAAATATCGGAACATTCAATATTCAAGGAATACAAAGTTTATTAAAAAATTCAGAATGTGAAGTCCTTCCAATTTATGTACATGCATATGACAAACTTAGATTAATAAGACAATTAATGCGTGAAAAAAATCCAGATTGTTATGAAATATGTAGACGCTTTCAAACTGATAAAGAAGATTTTCAAAAAATTAATTTTATATATCAAACAATAGAAAATAATACTGACGAAGAAATTCAACCTGTATTAGATGATTTGATTTCTAAAATAATAAATTGGACAGGAAAAAATAATTAATATACTTTAATTTTAATATATTATGTTTCCTTAAAATAATTTTAAATACCTAGGAGGATTTTATATGAAAATTAAAAAAAGAGATAATAGATTAGTAGACTTTAACCCTTAGAAAATTAAAAATGCTATATTAAAGGCTTTTGCGGCTGTTGATGGAAAATTAACAGATTATGCTATTGATAAAGCTAATAATATAGCAGATTATATTGAAGGATATTGTATTGATTATGATGGAATTTTATCCATTGAAGAAATTCAAGATTTAGTAGAAAAAGGATTAATGTCTACTAAACGTAAAGATGTAGCTAAAGCATACATTACATATAGACAAGAGAGGACCAAAGCTAGAGAAGCTAATGGAACTTATGTAAAAAACATTGAAAAGAAACTTAATGTAGAAGATAATACAATGCAAAATGCTAATGTAGATGAAGAATCTTTTGGCGGAAGAATGGGTGAAGCCAGTTCCGCGAATTTAAAAGAATATGCATTAAATTATTGTATGCCAAAATGGATGGCAGATTTACATAGAAACAATGAAATTTATATTCATGATTTAGACCATTATGCACTTGGTGACCATAATTGTTTAACTATTCCTTTTGATAAATTATTAGCTAATGGTTTTAATACAAGGCAAACTGATGTGCGGCCGGCTAATTCCATAAATACAGCGTTTCAGCTTGTAGCGGTACTATTTCAACTTCAATCGTTAAATCAATTTGGTGGTGTTTCGGCAAGCCACCTTGATTGGACAATGGTTCCGTATGTTAGAAAGAGTTTTAGAAAACATTTTAAAGATGGAATGTATTATATTGAACATTTGTCTTTAGCCAAACAAACTGGAGATGCTTGTATTGATTTATGGAAACCTGCGGAAGATATGTCTATTACCGCTCCTGAATATCAAATGTTTAAAGGCGCTAATGATTATGCTTTAGATATGACAATACGAGAAACATATCAAGCAGTAGAAGGAATGTACCATAATCTTAACACGTTACAAAGTCGCTCCGGTAACCAGCTGCCGTTCACTTCAATCAATTACGGCACTTGTACTTTACCTGAAGGACGTATGATAATTAAAGCTTTACTTGACGTTTCAATTGAAGGTGTAGGTAAATTACATAAAACACCTATATTCCCATGTGGAATTTTTCAATGTATGAAAGGAGTTAATCGTGAACCAGGAGATCCCAATTACGACCTTTTTAAATTGGCTTTAGAGAGTACAGCCAAACGGCTATACCCTAACTATGCAAATGTCGACTGGATAGGAAACAAAGGCTATAATAGAGATGATCCACGTACCTATTTCTCTACGATGGGATGTAGAACGGCAAACGGTTATGATATCAATGGATTGGGCCAACTTAAAGATGGAAGGGGAAATATATGTCCCGTAACTATAATTCTTCCTACTATTGCTATGGAAGCCAAGAAAAAAATATTGACAGTTACAGTTGATGAAAAAACTAATCAGATTGTGAATTTAAAAAACAATACCATTGATATTTTTTTAGAAGATTTAGATTATAAAATTGGTCAAGCTAAAGATATGCTTCTTGAAAGATTTGAATATATTTGTTCACAATCTCCAGCTTCCGCAAAATTTATGTATGAAAATGGTACAATGGAAGGTTACATTCCAGAAGAAGGTATTCGTTCTGCACTTAAACATGGAACAATAGTTATTGGTCAATTAGGTTTAGCTGAATGCTTACAGATATTAATTGGTACAGACCATACAACAGAAGAAGGTATGAAATTAGCTAAACGTATTGAACAATTATTTAAAGATAGATGTGCAGAGTTTAAACAAGAATATAAACTTAATTTTGGAGTATATTATACACCGGCAGAAAACTTATGCTATACTGCAATGACCCGTTTTAAAGAAAAATATGGAGAAATCCCTAATGTTTCTGAAAATAATTTCTTTACTAACTCAATGCACGTTCCAGTATGGAAAGAAATGAGTCCATTTGATAAAATTGATATTGAAAGTCAATTAACAGGTTATAGTTCTGCAGGATGTATCACTTATGTTGAACTTGATAGTGGTGTTAAAAATAACATAGAAGCATTAGAAACTATTGTAAACTATGCTATGGATAAAGACATTCCTTATTTCGCAATCAATGTTCCAAATGATATATGTACAAATTGTGGATACACAGATGAAATAAATGATGTATGCCCACAATGCGGCAGTGATAAAATTCAAAGATTACGTAGAGTAACAGGATATTTAACAGGTGATTATAAAACAGCGTTTAATTTAGGTGAACAACAAGAAACAGAAATGAGATTTAAACATTCAAAAATGTTAAGAGGGTGGAAAGAATGACAGTAATGAATACATCAGTTATAGCAGGTATTTTAATTGGATTGGGTGTTATTATTAACACCCTCTCTGGTATCCCTGAACTAGGAGCAATGTTCTTTAGTTTTGGATTATTAACAATTATAGAATTGGGTTTACCTTTATACACAGGCAAAATTGGTTTTTATGATTTAACAAAAGAAAAAAGTAAATTTCTTTTTGTAGTTTTAATAGGTAATTTAATAGGAATTATATTTTGCACTTTTACTTATGGAATAATGAATCCAGATTTTATTACTATGTTACAAGCAAAAGCACAAATAAAATTTAGTAAAGATTTTGTTGATATGGTAATTGGTGGTATCTTCTGTGGAGGACTGATCCATTTTGCAGTTAAAGCTAAAAATTATATTATTACTATTCTGGCTATTATGATTTTTATTTTAATTGGAGCAGAACATTGCATTGCAGACTTTCCATATTTATTAGTAACAACAGAGCCAATAAATTGGTTAAAATTTTTAATGATTATAGTGGGAAATTCATTGGGAGCAATTTTTGTAGAAAATATGCTAAAAAAGGAAGGAAATTAACATATGCGACTTGCAGGCTTAAATAAAAATGATTTTACTGATGGCGGCGGCGTCTGTGTGTCACTTTGGGTCCAAGGTTGTCCACATCATTGCCCTGAATGTTTCAATCCTGAAACTTGGGACTTTGAAGGTGGATAGCCTGCTCCCGCAGATTTAAAAGGACAAATAGTTAAAGCCATATGCGCCAATGGTATAGAACGTAACTTTAGTGTTTTAGGTGGTGAGCCTCTATGTGATGAAAACTTAGACGGGGTCTTGACAATCATCACCGCCGTCCGCACCGCCTATCCTAATATAAAAATATATATTTGGTCTGGTTATACTTTTACTGAACTATTAAATAAAAAAGATAAAAGAATTAATCAAATTTTAAAACAAGCAAATTATCTTATTGATGGAAAATATGAAAAAGATTTAAGAGATATAACCCTTCCATTAAGGGGAAGTTCTAATCAAAAGATTATAGAACTTGACAAAGAAAAGATTTTATGATAAAATATTATAAAGGAGAAAAAATATGGCAGAAATTTCTATGGGAACACTATATGATGCAAATAAACAACTTATGAATAGTGAACAGCATTTTAAACCAATGACTCATCTTGAACTAGCATCAGCACAAAAAAAGATTGAAGATTTTCTCAATTGGAAATGTGATGCTTATGCTATGCTCTATTGTAGAGAATTAAGTGATATTACAATTTTTCATATGTATAACCAAAATAAACAAAATGAAAACCCGCCTGGGGTGGCAGCAAGAGAATGTTTGGGCTGTTGTACTGACAGGGGAGAGGTTCTTTCTATTGAAGAACAAGAAGATGGTAATTTTGAAATTTGGATTAGAATAGACGGAGAATCACACGCATATTATTTATTCCCATATGACAACGCTGTAATAGAAACCTAAGGAGGGATAATTATGTAGGCTGTTGTAAGAATTGATCCTTTTACTGTTAGTCAAACAGTGTTTTTAAGTAATAAAAAATAGTTTACAGGTTTTCAACAAGTAAGCACAGATTTATCTAAATTACCCGAATTTTTAATGTCATTAGAAGATTTAACAGATATTCATTTTTTTGGGCAATCAGATTATATTAAAAAATTTATTGAACCAATTGAAGCTAAGTACAATAATATTAATATTCATATAAACGAATAAGGAGATAAAATGAGTAGATATTTAATTAAAGTAACTGAACAGTATCGATGTGATTCAGAAGAAGAAGCAAGAAAATTGATTGAAGAAGCAAAGAAAAATAATCAGTACACCGTTACAAAATCTAGTAGTGAAATTAAAACTCTTAAACAAAAGGGAGAAATTGTTGACGAGTGGAGGCGTGTTTTAATTACTAAAGAATTTTGTGATGAGAAAGAGCCTTATTGTCAGTTAGAACCAGAATATGTGGAGGCAGATTATGAGTAATCAGACGATAAGGATTAAAAAATTAAATGATTTAGCGAAAACTCCCCTTCATGGTAGTGAAACTGCCGCGGGTTATGATTTATATGCAGCAACAGATTTTCCAATTTGGATACATCCGCATGAAACAGTAAAAGTTGGAACAGGACTATCAATGGAAATTCCTGATGGATACTGGGGGGCGATTTTTGCAAGAAGCGGTTTAGCTACTAAAGTAGGACTACGACCTGCTAATTGCGTCGGTGAATAAAATATTTTGATTTCATTGGACAAATCTGATTATTTTGGCTTATATATTTTTTAAATATAATATCATAATAAAAAGGAGAATATAATATGGCTAAAAAAATTAATTTTGGTTCTAATGAAGATTTTATAAAAAACTATGAAAATTTAAAAAGTTCTCGTAAAATGGCAGAACTTTATAATTGTAATAAAACTTCAATTTTAAATCATGCAAAAAAAATTGGATATGATGTAAACTCAAATAAGGAATATAAGTTATCTGAAAATGATAAAAATTTTATTAAACAGCATTATTAGGATATGACATCTACAGAATTAGCTAAAAAATTTAATGTATCTAGAGGAATGATTACAAAAATTTGGTATGATTCAAATTTAAAAGGTAAAGAACACAACACTTCTCATACTACAGAAATAGATATTTGTGGACAAGTTTTTGGTAAATGGACTGTTTTATATAAAACAGATAAAAGAAATACAGGAGGAGTTATTTATTGGCATTGTAAATGTGAATGTGGCACAGAAAAAGATGTTTTAGGAACATCTCTACGATCTGGTAGAAGCTTAAGTTGTGGATTACATTCAAATATATCAAAAGGCAATGTTAAAATTGCAGATATATTAGATGCAGCAAATATATCCTATTAGATTTAGAAAAAATTTGCTACTTGTAAAGATATAAAAGAATTACCTTTTGATTTTTTTATTAATAATGAATATCTTATAGAATATGATGGAGAACAGCATTTTAAAAAAGATAGTATTTTTGATTATGAATACACTCATAAGCATGATTTATTAAAATCTTAGTGGTGTAAAAAAAATAATATTCCTTTAATAAGAATACCTTATACACATTATAAAGATTTAAAATTAGAAGATTTATTACTTGAAACAAGTTCTTTTATAGAAAAATAACGCCGACATTAAACTGCGGAATTAAGCGGGAAGGCTAAGTCAAAATGATATGCTAATCCGAACCGAAGGCTATATTAAGTATAGTCAGGGGCAACGCATAGTAGGTGAAAAGATATAATCCTACCACGAGGCCGCAGCACTTAAAGAGTGAAAAGATATGCTGAACTTATAAGAAATTATAAGAATTAAAGGATAAAAAGCCTTTAAGGTAACAAAATGGTAGTTGACTCTGACTATCGTGGAGAGGTTATTGTAGCACTACACAATGATTCTAATGATCCTCAAGTTATTAATTCTGGAGAGCGTATTGCACAATTTATTTTGATGCCACAAGTTTATATTAAATTTGAAGAGGCTGATGAATTAAATGATACTGATAGAGGTAAAGAAGGTTTTGGTTCAACTGGAACTAATTAATTAAGATGGCGTAAGCCATCTTATTTTTTTGCTCAAAACTTTGACTTTTTAAAAATTTTATGCTATACTTAGAATATAAGGAGGCATGAAATGAGTAAAATAAAAGTTTTAGCAATAGATGGAAGTACTACAAGTTCTGGAGTAGCAATTTTTGATAATACCACCCTGGTTCATTATGAATGTATTGCTGTTTCTGGTAATACATTAACAAGAATATAGAAAACAGTAAAACGAATTAGATAGTTATATGATTTATACAATCCAACCGATGTTATTATGGAAGAGGTTCTTCCATAGGATGTCAGACATAACCAAGTAACCTTTAAAGCTTTAATGTATTTACAGGCTGCAATTGCAATAGAGCTAAATAAAAATAAACAAAAAATTTAGTTTTATATACCAAGTTAGTGGAGAAAGATTTGTGGAATAAAAACAGGGCGGGGAATTAAACGAGAAACCTTAAAACAAGCTAGTAAAAATCTTGTTAAGAAAAAATATAATATAGATGTTAATGATGATATAAGCGATGCTATTTGTATAGGGAATGCTTATGTTTTATAGCATGGAAGTGCTTTTTAACGAACGAAGCGGGCGCCGGTATATGTAAGAATTTATCTAGGTTAATATATTCTTACACCGACGCCCGCATTTTTTAGTCTTCAGATCCCATAGGCTTTTTCGGTAGGTTACGTAATTCTTCCATAAGCCCATCTATAAAAGAATTGCCCTATTCTTCTTTGTAGTGTACATATCGTCTCTCTATGCAATCTAAACTATAATCGTCAATCCATTTTTTTTGGTAGCAAAAATAATGATGCTAACGAGTGATAAAGGCTTTAATTGCGTCTCTATCGCTCATTACCAATAAATCTATTTTACTTGCCAGGCTTGATAT
>JAEEGL010036129.1_pt1 | contig 26655 bp, 18 predicted proteins | sample 9134231 | NCBI WGS metagenome assembly JAEEGL01 (sample SAMN16246548, study PRJNA631951) | gut metagenome | biome: gut microbiome; feature: rumen; material: fiber-attached | host: Bos | place: Iran: Karaj | collected 2018-10 | reverse complement strand
TATGTATTATGGATGCGGATAAACAAGGCTTCTTAAGAAGTGATAGATCAATTATTCAAACTATTGGTAGAGCAGCTAGAAATGAAAATGGAACTGTTATAATGTATGCAGATTATGTAAGTGAAGCTATGAGAATAGCAATAGATGAAACTAATAGAAGAAGAACTATTCAAGAGAAGTATAATAAAGAACATAATATAGTTCCTAAAACAATAGTAAAAGATATTGGCGAAGAAATAACTATTAATACAAAAGAAGAAAATGTTGTAAAAGAAAAATACTCTAAGAAAGAAATGAATGATATGATTTCTAGAGTAGAAAAAGAAATGAAAGAAGCAGCAGCTCAACTAGACTTTGAAAGAGCAACTGTTCTAAGAGATTTATTATTTGAACTAAAAGAACAAAATGAAAAATAAAGGCTTTAAAAGCCTTTTTAATTGACTAACTATAAATATTTTGTTAGTATATAAAATGCTTTGAGGGGGGTATAATGGCAAATTTTGACTATGATAAAGCAACATTTTTTGAAACACCACTTGAATCAGAAGGATATTTAAAACTTCTTGGTGCAAAAGTAGTTGAACACAAAAAAGGACAAGATGCAATATATGAATTAGATGGTATGCATTTTCAAGTTGATCGTGAGTATGAATCTATAACTGTATTAGGAGGATTTCCTAGAGAAATAGAACAAATTTTATTAAGCTCTGATTTTTCAGAGTGTTATTATGGATGGCAAATATTTAATTTAGAAGGATTAGTATATTTACATTGTCTTGTAAGTCAAGGAACTAATAATATAAATCGTAATTATACAAGTTTATTAAAATCACTTCGTTTAAAAAGATTAAAACAATTGGCATCTAAAGAAAAAGAAGCATTTGAAGAATTAAAAGAAAAAGTAAGTGAACTTGATAGATTAGCATATCCACCAAGCATAAAAGGGTTTGATGAATCTTTAGATGAATTTGCAGATAATACTATTTTTAATACTACTGGTTATTATACAAAAGAAGGAAAAACTGATAGTGTAAAATTTCAATGGAAAAGTAATTCTGGAAAAGTGTTAGGATATTCACTTTTTAGTCAAGGTTTTGCTGAAACAACATTAATGCATTATTGCTATCCAGAAAAAGATGATCTTCATAATTATGATCAAGTATATCATCTTGTTAAAACTTTAGATGATGGTAGTATAATAGAAATTCTTCAATTTCATTTTTTAAAAGGAGAAGGACTTATAAAATATTATATGCCAACTAGAACTATTGAAATAGAAATGCCAGATGGTATTTTTAAAACTAGAACAGCTACTACTGCAGACTATAGAGTACTTACAGAGTTTATAGATAATATGAATCAAGCAGTTAAGAATGAATTACCATTCTTAGGAGAACATAATAGTTGGCAATTAAAACCAGCACATCCAAATAATCCAAAATTATAAACAAATTAAAAACTCAAGAAAATATCTTGAGTTTTTTATTGTGGATAAATTGAATGAATGTAATCTTGATCAAATGAATCTATATACTCTATAAATTCTGACACTAAATTACTAATAGTATTTACTTGCCTTGGTTCTAAAGTATCTAATAATTCATTGTATTGATCTACTGTTTGTACTTCACTCATTATTTTCATTAAATTACCTACAGTATTTTCATCTTCATAAAATTGTCTTGTATAATTAATTCTTTTACTCGGTAATATTAATGCAAACTCATAAACTCTTTTTCTATCTTCTAATATTTTATTATTAGCAAACCCATGTAAGTTTAAAAAGAAATCTTCATCTAAACTAAACATTCCAGGAACTAATATACCAAGTGATATAGTAAATATAGCTCTACATCTAGTTAAAAAATCATATTCCATCAAACCCATAATAATCACCACTAAACAAGTGTATATACTAACATAATTATATTTATATTTCAATAAAATGTGCTATAATATGGCAAGGAAGTGGTATTATGCAAAAACCAAATATGATTGATGCTAAAAAAAGAAATCAACATGAAATTAATTATACAAAATATGATCAATTAAAAGATAAGTTTGGTAAAAATAAAAAATATTTTGTAAGAACTTATGGTTGTCAAATGAATGAACATGATTCTGAAAAAATAAATGGTATGTTAGAAAGTGTTGGTTTTAAGAAAACTGAATCTTATGAAGATGCTGATATAGTTATTTTAAATACTTGTGCTATTCGTGAAAATGCACATGATAAAGTATTTGGTTTTTTAGGTGTCTTAAAACATATAAAAGATACTACTAATCCTGATTTATTAGTTGGTATTTGTGGATGTATGGCCCAAGAAGAAGTTGTAGTAAATGAAATACTTTCTAAATATAAATATGTAGATTTTGTATTTGGAACTCATAATTTAGATAATATGTTAAAAATTATAAAAGAAAAAATAGATACTAGTAAAAATCAAATAGAAGTACTAAGTTATGAAGGAGATGTAGTAGAGGGCATTCCTACTGTTAGAGATAGTATTTATAGTGCCTGGGTAGATATACAATATGGATGTGATAAATTCTGTACTTATTGTATAGTTCCATATACAAGAGGAAAACAAAGAAGCAGAAAAAAAGAAGATATAATAAACGAAGTAAAAAATCTAAAAGAAAAAGGATATAAAGAAGTTACTCTTTTAGGCCAAAATGTTAATGCTTATGGAAAAGATATTTATGATGATTATAATCTAGCTAATTTATTAAAAGATGTTAGTGAAACTAAAATAGATAGGATTAGATTTGTTACATCTCATCCTTGGGATTTTACTGATGAAATGGTTGATGTAATAGCATCTTGTGATAATATTATGCCTTATATACATTTGCCACTACAAAGTGGAAGTGATAGGATTCTAAAACTAATGAATAGAAGATATACTAGTGAAGAGTATTTGAAATTATATAAACAAATTCGTAAAAAAGTAAAAGATTCTAGTATTACAACAGATATTATAGTTGGTTTCCCTGGGGAAACAGAAGAAGATTTTCAAAAAACATTAGGTGTAGTTAATGAATGTAAATTTGACGGGGCATTTACATTTGCATTTTCTCCTCGTGAAAATACTCCAGCAGCAAGAATGGAACAAACTGTTAGTGAAGAAGAGAAAATGGATAGATTACATAGATTAAATGAAGTAATTAATAAATATAGTAATGAAACTAATAAAAAACTAATGAATAAAATTGTAAAGTGCTTAGTAATAGGAGAAAGTGAAAAAGATAATACTAAAGTATGCGGATATACTGAAAATATGAAACTTGTTAATATAGATGGACCACGTTCTATAATTGGAAAAATAGTTGATGTTAAAATTACAGATACAAAGAGTTTTTCATTAGATGGTATTTATAAAGAATGATAAAAAAATCATTCTTTTTTTATTTTAAGGTGTTTACATTAAAAATAATAATGTTATAATAATTAATAGAGGATAGGAAAGGAGCATATAAATGAAAAATAAAGAGAACATAATATATCTCTTTATTATACTTGTCTTAACTTTTGCAACTATATTTTTCGCAGTTAGAAGTAAGACTTCTGAAGTTAAATATAATTACACAGAAACATCTAAAGCAGAATATTCAGTTTGTTTAAAAGAAAATGATTTATTTACCGAAACATGTTTAGGTGAAGAAAAACAATATGTATCTGCTTTAAGTAATGAGATAAGAGCAACGTTGTATTATGAAAGAATCAATTCTCAAAAACGAGATACTAAGTTTGATTACTATGTTACATCAAAAGTTCTTATAAATAATGCTTCAAATGATAAAGAAATATTTAACGAAGAAAAAGAACTAACTACTAAAAAAGAATATAAAGCAAAACAAGATGTGGATACAATACAAGATACAGTAGTAATAAAGTTTGATGATTATAACGAAATGGTTAATGAGCAACTTAAGAAATACTCTTTAACTGCTAAAGCATCTGTACAATTAAGTTTAATAATTTTAGAAGATAAAAATGAAAGAGTAGTATCAAGTATAACGATTCCTCTTGCTGAGCAAACATATTCAATTAGTAAGAATGTTTTAGAAAATAATTTAGAAGTCGATAATACTGAAAAGAAAAACAATATATTCGTTTCAGTATTATTTGGAATACTTGATTTAATAGCAGTTGCTATACTAGTTATTAGAATACTAAAAGGAAACAAAGTTACTGAATTTGAAAATAAGATTAATCAAATATTAACTGAATATGACAAGATAATCGTTGAAGTAAAAAATGACGATTTAGATCTTAAAGATAAACAGATAATAACAGTAAATAACTTCGGCGAATTAGTAGATGTAAGAGACAATATTGAAAAACCAATATTATATATATTCAAGAATGACAAAACAAGAGATTTTATAGTTCAAGACAAAGACATAGTTTATATGTATACTATGTGTGATATCAATAATGATGAAAGGAGTATGAAGAATGAATAAAAGATTATCATTATTAACAATTGTATCAGCATTAATAGTAGCTATTGTTGGTATAACTATTGCTTATGCAGCACTATCAACTACATTAACAGTGACAACATCAAATATTTCACAAAATGTATTAACTTGGAATGTAGGTTTCCAAGGAACTAGTGCAACAGCTACTGCAGGAGGAACTAGTGAAACAGGAAGAAATTGTGGAACAGCAACTATTACATCAACAACTGTAACTGTTGCAACAACTACATTATCAAAACCAGATGATTCATGTACATATGCATTAGTTATAAAGAACTCTGGTACAATTGGAGCTAAATTAACTGGTGTTACAGCAACAGCACCTACATCAACTACATGTACAAATAATGGTGCAAGTTTAGTTTGTGGTAATATCACTTATAAATTAGCTACAAATAATACAGGATCACCTTTATTAGCAACTAACTCAACAATTGCAGCTGGAGGATCACAAAACGTTTATTTAATTGTTAGTTATACAGGTAGTGAATTAAACAATAGTGCAGTAACTCAAGCAGGTGCATCTTTCTCATTAGTGTACTCACAAAATTAGTAAAAAGGAGAGTTTAGAAATGAACGAAAATAAAAAATTAGATAGATCAAATTTAATGGCTATTATTTATATAATGGTTGTTGTAATTGCTGGAGTTTCTGTTGCATATGCAGCACTTTCTACAACATTAAGTATCTCTACAACACAAATTACTCAAAGTTCACTTTCATGGAATGTAGGATTTACTCCTGGAAATGTAACTCCAACTGAAACAGGATCAAGTGGGTCAGGTAGAGTTTGTGGTTCTGCAACAGTAACTGCTTCAACTGTAACAGTTGCAAATACAACATTATCTAAACCAGAAGATGGTTGTACATATGCATTAACAGTTGCAAACACTGGATCAATTGATGCTACATTAGCAACAATTACAGCTGTTTCACCAACTTCAACATCATGTACTACAAATACTGATTCAAGTATGACTTGTGGAAATATAACATATAGCTTAACTTCTGATAGTACAGGAAACACATTATTAACAACTGGTGGAACATTAGCTAAAACTAGTGGAACACAAAATGTTTATTTAAATGTTAAATATACTGGAAGTGGATTACAAACTTCTGAAGTAACACAAAGTAATGGAGGATTTACTCTAATTTACAATCAAAAATAAAAAAGGAGTAGTTAAAATTGAAAAAGCAATATCTAAAATTATTGTCTGTTGAAATTTTTCTTATTGTTTTTTCTTTGCTCCAATTTATAATACTAAAGCAATTTAGTATTTATTTGTATGTAGTGGAGGTAGTAGGAATCTATTTAACACTTAGATCTCTATTTAAAACAACAAAGAAGAATGATAATAATATGCAAAAGAAAGATGCTTTACTAGTTATAGTAATAGCTTGTTTAGCATATTATGCAATTACATATTTATCAGGTTTCTTACTTGGTTTTGTTTATACTACATATTCAAGAAGATTTATTGGAATATTAAGAAATGTTGTTAGTGCTTCTATACTAATATACTGCTTAGAAAAAATAAGAAAAATAATAATAGTAAAGTCAAAGTATTATAAGTCATTAATAATACTTTCTTTTGTTGCGCTTTCAATGGTTGAAATATTATTTTCAATTTCTTTAGTACAATTTTCTGATAAATTAGCATTTTTACAAATATTATTAAGTATTATATTACCTTGTATATTTAGAAATGTTTTCTTAACATATTCTATGTATCATTTTGGTGAAACAGACACATTAGTTTATCATATGCTTATGGTAGTACCAATGTATTTAGTACCTGTATTTCCTAATATGGGAGACTATCTACAAACAGTTTTATTAATATTACATCCATTATTAACATTATATTTATGTTCAAATATAGTATTCTATAAAAAAGATAAAATAGAAGATACAGATAAATATTTAAGAATGGTTAAACTAGAAAAATATCTTTTTATAGCAGCAGGAATAGTGTTAGTTATACTTGTATATTTAATTAGCGATATAGGTAGATTTACTATTATGGCTATAGGTAGTGAATCAATGACAGGAACTATAAATAAAGGTGATATTGTATTTATAGACAAAAAAGAAAGAGAATATAAAGTAAATGATATAATCGCATATAATTATGATGGTAGCATTATAGTTCATAGAATAATAGGAATTAAAAAATTTAATGAGTCTTTTAAAGCCTTTAAAACTAAAGGTGACTTTAATAAAGATGAAGATGGATGGTTATCATATAAAGAACATATAAAAGGTAAAATAGCTTTTAGAATAAGATTTATAGGATGGCCAACAGTTAAATTAAGTGAATATATAGCAGATTTTAATAGCAGGTGATAGTATGGAAGAAAATAAACCTGAAAAAGAAGATAAGAAGAAAAGAAGATTATTATGGTTATTACTTCTATTATTATTTATTGTCATATTATTAATGTTTTATTCAGTAGTATATTTTGCCAATAGTAATAGAAAAATAAATGATGATATACCAAGGGATAATACAAATAATAATAGTAATAAAGATAAAAATAAAAATAATAATTCAAATAATGGAAAAAACCATAATACAACAGTATGGAATGTAGGATTTTTACCAGGAACTTATAAAGAGTTAGAAGGTAAAACTTTTTGTGGTGATTTAACAGCTAATAATTCATCAATATCAATAGGTGAAATTAATTTTAAAACTGAAGGTTTAGTATGTACATATGAATTAACAGTTAGAAACACTGGCGATTTTAATGCTAAACTAGGTAATATATCTGCTACATCACCAGAATTAGTTTCATGTACTACTCAATCATCTTTTATGAAGTGTAATGGTATATCATATAAATTAGCTAAAGATCAGTATGGTACTGAAACCCTAGAAATAGGTGAAATCATTGGTAAAACAAATGGTATTTTAAAAGTATATCTGATCATAAAAAGTGAAAAGTTAAGTATGAAAGAAGACAAACAGTCTAATGGAGGATTTACATTATTCTTTGCTCAAGAATAATGTTTTTCAAATATGAAAAAAAAGTATGAGAAACTAAAATTACATTTACTAATAATGGTATTATTATTAGCAATAATACCATTTGTTAGTTTGGGATTTAGTGCTCTTACAACTGCTTTAAATATAAGGGGAGATGTATTAGTATCGATACCATCAGATCCAATTATTGGTAATCATGACTATTCAATAAATAATACATATTTAGCTAATGCTTTTAGAAATAGGGTTAAATATATAACATTTGAGAATCAAATAAATATACCAGACAATGCTTATAGAGCATGGGATATTAGTGCTAGTCGTAATGGAAAAGTAATGGCATATGTAGTTAACAATACTGATAAAACTTCAATGTATGATTTACACATTCAAGGTGATAATCAGATAATTGCTAATGAAAATGCTGGCAGTATGTTTAGATTTTTAAATAATACAGATACAATAACAAATATTGATTTATTAGATGTGAGCAATACTACTAATATGAGAACAATGTTTTCTAATACTGGGGCCAATGCTTCAACCTTTAATATTCAGGGGTTATCTAATTGGAATGTATCAAATGTAAAAAATATGAATAGTATGTTTGCAAATACTGCATATAATGCAACATCATTTAATGCAGGAGATTTGTCAAATTGGAATGTATCAAATGTAGAAGATATGGCATCCATTTTTGAATGCTTTGGTAGTAATGCAACGTCATTTAATATAGGAAATTTGTCAAATTGGGATGTATCAAATGTAATTACTATGAAAAGAGCATTTTATGCAACTGGTGCAAGTACTGATACATTTGATTTGGATTTATCAAATTGGGATGTCTCAAAAGTACAAGATATGGATAACATGTTTCATTATATTGGTGGAAAAGCTACAACATGGAATATAGGAAACTTATCCAATTGGGATGTATCAAATGTAACAAATATGTCTAAAATGTTTGAATATGCTGCTCGAGAAGTACCAGCAGTTAATTTAAGTATAACTAATTGGAACACCTCTAAAGTAAAAAATATGAACGGAGTGTTTTCCAGGTTTGCTGAAAACACTAACGACTTAAAACTTAATGTTTCAAATTGGAATACTATAAATGTTAATGATATGGGTACTATGTTTTCTTTTATTGCTCGAACTAAATCAGCATCATTTGATTTAGATTTATCCAATTGGGATGTATCAAATGTAACAAATATGCATAGTATGTTTTATTATGCTGGAGAACAAGCCACAACTTTTAATATTGGTGATTTAAGTAATTGGGATACTTCAAAAGTAACAAATATGGCTGATATGTTTTCTAATGCTGGGCGAAATGCTTCAACTATTAATTTTAATATTTCAAATTGGAATACATCAAAAGTAACAAATATGTTCCTTATGCTTAGTGATGTTGGAGCCAATGCAACATCATTTAATTTAAATCTATCTAACTGGAATACATCAAGTGTTAATACTATGTATGGTTTGTTTTATTCTGCTGGTAATAATTCAACATCATTTGAATTAGGAAACTTATCCAATTGGGATGTATCAAATGTAACAAATATGAATTCTATGTTTTTCTATGCTGGGCGAAATGCTACAAATTTTAATATTGGAGATTTAAGTAATTGGGATACTTCAAATGTAACTGATTTTAATAGTATGTTTGCAAATTCTTGGAAAAAAGTTCCAAACTTTAGTCTTAATTTATCAAATTGGAATATGTCAAAAGTATTAACTATGTCTTATATGTTTTCTAATGCTGGAGTCAGTGCAACATCATTTGATTTGGATCTATCAAATTGGGATACATCAAATGTTAACAGTATGTATTCTGTTTTTGCTTCTGCCGGAGCCAGTGCAACATCATTTAGTTTAAATATATCAAATTGGGATACATCAAAAGTAACAAATATGTATGGTATGTTTAAAGATGCTGGACAAAAAGCAACTAGTTTAAGTGTAAATTTAAGTGGTTTTAATATGAGCAATACTAATAATACAGCATTTATGTTTACAAATTTTGGTAAAAGTGCGACAAATCAATATATATTAGATTTATCGGCAGGCAATTTTGATAATATTACAAATCATACAAATATGTTTAGAAATATAAACAATGAACATATACTAATATATGTTAAAGATCAAAATAGTCAAAATTGGATAATAAATAGAAAAACTAGTTGGGGGACTAACCTAAGTAGTTATAATGTAATATATAATGGACAAGTATTACCAGGGACAATTGTTAATTATGATATATTAAATAATACTTATTTAAATAATACCTATAGGGATAAAATAAAATACATTTCATTTGAAAATATTATAAATATACCTGAAAATGCCGTAAACACATGGGATATTAGTGCTAGCCGTAAAGGAGATGTAATGGCATATTTAGTAAATAATATAGACAATACATCTATGTTTGATTTGCATATACAAGGAGATAATCAATTATTAGCAAATGAAAATGCTCTCTATATGTTTCGTAATGTAAATAGTGTAGATACAATAACAAACATTGAATTGTTAGATGTAAGTAATACAAAAAATATGCAGTATATGTTTTATCTAACTGGACAAAATGTATCATCTTTTTCCATCAGCAATTTATCAAATTGGGACACATCAAAAGTAACAAATATGTCATATATGTTTTCGGGGACTGGAAGAAATGCGACAACATTTAATTTAGATATATCCAATTGGAACACATCAAATGTAACCTATATGTCTGGTATGTTTTCCGGTGCTGGAAGCAATTCCGCAATATTCAATTTAGATTTATCAAATTGGAATACATCAAATGTAATAAATATGATTAGTATGTTTTCCAATTCTGGAATCAGTGCCATATACTTTAATATAGGTAATTTATCAAATTGGGATGTATCAAATGTAACTGAAATGTATAGTATGTTTTTCAGTGCTGGTAGAAGTGCCTCAACATTCGATTTAAATTTATCAAATTGGAACACCTCAAAAGTGACAAAAATGAGTCAAATGTTTTTTAATGCTGGAAGCAATTCCACAACATTCAATTTAAATTTATCAAATTGGGATGTATCAAATGTAACTGAAATGTATAGTATGTTTAGAAATGCTGGAAGAAATGCAACAACACTCAATTTAGATTTATCCAATTGGGATACATCAAATGTAACAAATATGTCATATATTTTTGCATCTATGGGTACAAAAACCACAACATGGAATGTAGGAGATTTATCAAATTGGGATACATCAAAAGCAACAAATATGTCATATATGTTTTTTAATACTGGAATGAATGCCACAACATTTGATTTAGATTTATCAAATTGGAACATCTCAAGTGCAACAGATATATCATCTATGTTTAGAGATGCTGGAAGCAATTCCACAACATTCAATTTAAATTTGTCCAATTGGAACACATCAAATGTAAAAGGTATGGCTTCTATGTTTTATAATACTGGGCACAATGCCACAACATGGAGTGTAGGAGGTTTATCAAACTGGAACACATCACTAGTAACAAATATGTATAGTATGTTTACAAACTCTGGAACGAAAGCTACAACATACAATTTAAATTTATCAAATTGGGACACATCAAAAGTATCAAATATGATTGGTATGTTTTCATATACAGGAAGCGAAGCCACAACATGGAATGTAGGAGATTTATCAAACTGGAACACCTCAAATGTAAAAGGCATGGCTGATATGTTTTTTGTGGCAGGAAACAATTCCACAACATTCAATTTAAATTTATCCAATTGGGACACTTCAAATATAACAAATATGTATAGAATGTTTTGTTTTGCTGGAGATAATGCAACATCACTTAATTTAGACTTATCAAATTGGGATACAACAAAAGTAACTAGTATGAGTAGTATGTTTTCATATACAGGAAACAATTCCACAACATTCAATTTAAATTTATCAAATTGGAATACCATAAATGTAACATATATGGATAATATGTTTTCATATACAGGAAATAAAGCTACAAATTTTGCTATTAATTTGGGTTCTAGATTTAGTATGGAAAATGTAAAATATTCGGCATATATGTTCAAAAATACTGGTCAATCAGCAACAAATCAATATATACTAGATTTATCAGCAGGTAATTTTGATAAGATAACAAATTATACTAATATGTTTAGAGGAATTAATAATGAACATATACTAATATATGTAAAAGACCAAAACAGTCAAAATTGGATAATTAATAAAAATGGTAGCTGGGGAACAAACTTTAGTGTAGATAATGTATTAATTAAACAATAAAAAAATAATTATATTTGTAATAAATAAATATTTTTGGTATTATAGTTTTTATGAGAGTGGGGTAATATTGGAATGAAAGATAAAATTAAAAGTTTAACATTTAAAGATTGGATAACAATAATATGTGTTGGTATTATACCAATATTAGTAATACTATTTATATTTAAAGGTCTTGATAATGACTTATGGTATTTATTAACTGAAGGAAGATATATTATCCAAAATGGAATATATAGAACTGATGTAATGAGTTTGCATTCTAATTTTGATATAGTTGTTCAAAATTGGTTATCAGCTGTTATTTTTTGGATTGTTTATGTATTTTTAGGAAGCAAAGGAGTCTTCTTCTTTGTATTGTTTGTTAATATAGCTATTTGTTTCTTGTTATATCAACTATCTATGTTAATAAGTGATGGTAATAAGAAAGTATCAATATTTGTAACATTATTTACAGATGTTAATTTAGCTTTATATTTTATAGTTTCTAGGCCTCAAATAATAACATTCGTTATATTATTATTACTTATATATATTCTAGAAACATATGTTAAAACAAATAATAAAAAAGTATTAAGATTTATACCATTATTATCATTTTTAGAAATTAATTTACATGCTGCTAATTGGTGGTTTTTATTCTTATTTATGATTCCATATATCATTGATGGAATTAGAAGCAAAAAACTTAAATTACAAGGTTATGAGTTAAAACCAATACTAATTATATTTGCTATTTCATTAGTAGTAGGTTTAATAAATCCATATGGATATAAAGCTATTATGTTTATATTCCATAGTTATGGTGATAAATATATGTTCCAATATATTTATGAATTACAGCCATTTACTTTTAGTAATTTAATTAGTGTAAATATCTTTGCAGTAGTATTATTAACTACATTTATGTATGTATACTTTAGAGAAGGACAAGTAAGAGTAAGATATATTTGTTTGTATTGTGGAACTTTATTACTTGGAATGATTAATGTTAAATCATTAAGTTTATTCTTATTAGTATCTACATTCCCAGTAGCTTTATTACTAAAAGATATTGTTAGTAAAGATAAGAAGAAAAAAACATTATTTAGAAGAATAATGAGTATAGTATTCATAGTATTTACTTTTGCATTAGTAATACTAGCGGGATATAGATATTCTAAAATGAAAAATAGAATTGAATTTAAGAATGCAGCAGAAGAAGCAGTATCTTCTATTGATTTATTTACTAATAAACAACCAGCTACAGTATATGTATCATTTAATGATGGAGGATATGTAGAATTTAGAGGATATAAGTCATATATTGATCCAAGAGCTGAAGTATTCTTAAAGAGAAATAATCATAAAGAAGATATTTATAAAGAATATTATGAATTTGAAAGTGGTCAAATAGATATAAAAGAATTTATTAAAAAATATAATTTTGATTTCATTTTAACTAAGTTTGGAGATAGATTATATAATGAAGAAGAAATAGAAGGATACTTTGTTATATATGATAAAATTGATACTCTATATAAAGTTTATGCAAGAAATGATGTTGCTAGTGACGAAGTAAGAAAAATGATTATAGATGAGTATGAAAAAGCTAAAGAAGCTAGAAAAAAACAACTAGAAGAAATGACTGAAAAATTAAAAGAACAACAAGGAAATAAAATCACTAAATAAGTGATTTTATTTTTTGTATTATGTAAAAATTGTGATATAATTATATTAGTATAATGAGAAGTAACAATATGAAAAAAGCTAAAAAATTAAAATTACATTTAGTTATCTTAATTATAGTACTAGTAATGATACCATTTATTAGTATGGGTTTTAGTGCGCTTACAACAGCTTTAAATATAAGAGGAGATGTAATAGCCGCTCCTCCAAATGATCCTATAATGGCCAGTTCTTTTCCCCGCCTTACAGATAGTTATTTAAATAGGCAATATAGCGGTAAAATAAAATATATTTCTATTGAAAATGAAATAAATATTCCGTCTAATGCGGTTAATACTTGGGATATTAGTGCATACCTTAATGGAAAAGTAATGGCATATGTAATAAATAATACATCTAGCCCATCTATGCTTGATCTACACATACAAGGAGATAATCAAATAATTGTAAATGAAGATGGGCATGGAATCTTTGATAATTTACAAAAAGTAGAAGAAATATCTAATTTGAATTTGTTAAATTTTAGTAATACAAAAAATATATATGAAGCTTTTTATAAGTTTGGGGCTAATGCTACCAATTTTAATTTAATAATTGGAGATGACTTTGACTTTAGCAATGTTACCAATGCATCGGCTGTGTTTTCTATGGCAGGGGAAAATGTAACAAACTTTAATTTAGAATTTAGTAATAGTTTAGATTTATCAAATGCAAAAAATGCAGATAAGATGTTTTACTATGTAGGAAAGAATGCAACAAACTTCAATTTAAAATTTGGTAATTATTCAGATTTATCAAATGTAATAAATACATATGATATGTTTTATGGTGCAGGAATGAATGCAACAAGTTATAATCTAAATTTAGGTAATAATTTTAATATTAGCAATGCGACTAGTTTAATAGGAATGTTTGAATCCACTGGATATTCAACACAAGATTTCAATTTTTCTTTAGGCCCAAATTTTACTACAACAAAAGCAATTGATATGAGTAATATGTTTGCAAATGTTGGAAAAAAATCAACAGAATTAAATCTAAATTTGGGTCCAAATTTTAATACTTCAAATGCTAAAAAAATGTATGGTATGTTTGCAAATGTTGGACAAAACTCAACAAACCTTAATCTAAATTTGGGTCCAAATTTTAATACATCAAATGTTCAAAATATGAGTAGAATGTTTGAAAATACAGCAATGAATGTTTTGAACACTAGTTTTAATTTAGGAAATGATTTTGATACTAGTAATGTTGATAATATGTCAAATATGTTCTTGAATTCATATACAATGGTACCTACATTAAATGTGTTTTTAGGAAATAAGTTCAATACAGGAAAAGTAAAAAATATGAGTAAAATGTTTGCATATCTAGGCTATGAGTCTACATCTTTTTCCTTGAATTTAGGAAATAACTTTAACACATCAGCTGTAAATGATATGGGAGGTATGTTTCAAGGCATGGGTCCAAGAGCAGGAAATTTTAATATAAATATTGGTAATAGTTTTGACACTAGAAATGTTGATAATATGGCATCAATGTTTTCAAGTGTAGGTGCATCAGCTCAAACATTTAATCTTGTTTTAGGAAATAATTTTGATACTAAAAATGTTACTAATATGGTTTTTATGTTTTCAAATGTTGGTAGTAGTGCAACAGACTTTAATCTAAATTTAGGAAATAATTTTAATACATATAAAGTTACAAATATGTATTCTATGTTTTCTAGTTCTGCCCAACATGCCAACGATTTATATTTTGATTTAAGAGATTTTAATGCTTCTAATGTTATAACTATGACCGGAATGTTTTCTAATGTGGGCACTGATGCTAAAAATATTAACATAATATTTGGAGATTCATTTAATGCTCAAAAAGCAAATTCAATGTATGGGATGTATGGGATGTTTCAAAATCTAGGAAGAAATGCTACAAGTGTTAATCTTCAATTAGGGGCTAATTTTAATGCTTCTAGTGCAACAAATATGAGTAATATGTTTGCAAATCTTGGCTCTAAGTCTCCTACTGTTGTGATTAATTTAGGAAATAATTTCAACTCAATTAATGTTAATAATATGTCATCGATGTTTGCAAATGTTGGCACAAGTTCTAATAATTTTAGTTTGAATTTAGGTAACAATTTTAATACAAGTAATGTTATTTCAATGAATAATATGTTTATATCTGTAGGGCGTATTGCGAGCAATTTTGATTTCAATCCAGGTGCAGGATTTAATACAGCAAATGCTTTGTATATGGAAAGTATGTTTGAAGGTTTTGCTGGGAAAACACTAGTATTGAATACTGATTTTTTATCTTCTTTTGATACAAGTAATGTTATACTCATGAATAATATGTTTCGAAACTTTGCTACTAATTTAAGTGATTTAAATATTGTTTTACCTGATAGTTTTACTACTTTTAATGTTACTAATGCAACTTCTATGTTTTCAGGGCTTGGTTCTAATGCAACTAATTTTAATTTAACAATTAATAATTTTGATTTAGGTAAAATTAGTAACACTTTAAGTACAGCGTCTTTATTTAGTAGCATGGGATCAAATTCGACAAATTTTACTTTCACTCTTGGAAATAATTTTAATGTAAGTAAATCGTCTGCGACATATATGTTTCAGAATGTTGGCCGAAACGCTACTTATTTCCATATGGATTTGGGTAACAATTTTAATGCTTATGGAATTAGTAATGCAACATTTGCAAATGTTGGGAGTAAAGCTAATACTTTTTACTTGAACTTAGGCAATAATTTTAATGTAACAGGTATGACCAGTATGTACGGAGTATTTGCTGGTTTAGCAAGAAATGCCTCATCATTCTACCTAGATTTAGGCAATAATTTTAATGGGAGGTCTACATCAAATATGAGCAATATGTTTTCACATGCAGGAGCAAATGCTGTAGATTTTTATTTAAGTTTAGGTAATCATTTTTATCCAGTGGGTGCAAGCATAATGAACAATATGTTTGCTGGTGCTGGAGCAAATGCTACAAATTTTACTTTGTCTTTGGGTGATTATTTTAATACATACACTGTAAATCGTACTAATTATATGTTTTATGGTGCTGGAGCAAATGCTACAAATTTTACTTTTTCAATTGGAAATAGCGATTTTAATATGACAAATGTATTAGATGCAACTTTCATGTTTAGTAATTTTGGGCGAAAAGCAAAAAACTTTAACTTGACTTTGCCAAATACATTTACTGTTAATAAAGCATCGAGTCTTACCGGTATGTTTCAAAATGTTTGTGAATTATCAGAAACATGTTATATAGATTTAGGAAATAATTTTAATCCTTCCAATGCATCAGATATGGCTTGGATGTTTTCTAATATGGGTAAAAATGCAACTGAATTTAACTTATTACTTGGAAATAATTTCAATGTAAATAATTTAAATTCTGCTTTTTCAATGTTTGCTAATATAGGTAGTAAGGCTACTAATTTTTACTTAAAATTACCTGATAGTTTCAATCCTAAAAATGCTAAATCTTTGTCAAACATGTTCTATGGTGTTGGTTCTAATGCCTTAAATTTTTATTTAGATCTAGGAAATAACTTTGACACAAGAAATACAACTAGTATGAGTTCAATGTTTAGTTGGGCTGGACGTAATGCTTCTAATTTTAGCTTAAATCTTGGGCCTAGTTTTAATACTTCAAATGTTGGATCTTATGAAGAAATGTTTAACGGAATGGGCTTTAATGCAAACACACTTTCTTTAGACTTGAGCAACAAGTTTTATACAAGTAAAGCTAATACTATGTATAGAATGTTTTCAAATATGGGTGGGAATTCACAAAATTTTAGCCTAAATTTGGGAGATGGATTTGATGTTAGTAATATTTCAGCCTTATCTGCTGTATTTGAAATGTTTTATGGAATGGGAATGAAGGCAGCTAATTACAGTTTAAATCTCGGGAATAATTTTAATTTCTCTACTCTTAACAATATGGCTAATATGTTTAACAGCACCGGATCATATGCAACAAATTTTCACTTTGATATGGGAAACAATTTTAATGCCATTAATGTTACAAATATGTACTCTAGTTTTTATAACTTAGGAAATAAATCACAAAATGATTATTATATAGATGTATCATCTATTAATTTCTCTAATGTCACTAATTATACGTATCTTTTCCATGCGGTTAATTCAACAACAGCAAAAATCTATGTTAAAAATCAAGAACAACAAAATTGGATTATTAGTAAAAATAGTGAATGGGGAACTAATTTTAGTGCAGCTAATGTAATAATTAAACAATAAAAATAGAATCATAATAATTGATTCTATTTTTTTTAATAATTATATATGATATAATTATATTAATATAATGAGAAGTAACAATATGAAAAAAATAGGAAAACTAAAACTACATTTAATTATTTTAACAATAGTACTAGTAATGATACCATTTATTAGTATAGGTTTTAGTGCGCTTTCAACAGTCTTGAATATAAGAGGAGATGTATTTGTAGACACTCCAGGAGAACCATTAATAGGTAATTATTCTAAATCATTATATACTACTTATTTAAATACTACTTATAGAAATAACATTAAATATGTATCATTGGAAACTAATATATCTATTCCAGAAAATGCTATAAATATATGGGATATAAGTGCTGAAGAGAATGGAAAAGTAATGGCATTTATTATAAATAATACAGAAACTCCTTCTATGTATGATCTTCATATACAAGGAAAAAGAAAATTAATATCAAATGAAAATTCTGCAAGAATGTTTGAAGGATTAATAAATGTTGTTACAATAGATAATATATCTTTACTAGATACATCAAATGTTACAAATATGAATGCTATGTTTCGAAATGTTGGTAGAAGTACCAGTAATTTTATTTTAAATATAGGTAATGGTTTTGATACATCAAATGTTATAGATATGGCACAAATGTTTGCAAATTTAGGAAAAAATGCAAGTAACTTTAATTTAACTCTTGGGGATTCATTTAATACATCAAGTGTAAATAATATGATTGGAATGTTTTCTGATGTAGGTTCAAATGTTGTAAATTTTGATTTGTCTCTAGGAAATGGATTTTATACAGATAATGTACAATATATGAATAGAATGTTTTCAAATATGGGAGAAAATTCTTCAAACTTTAGTTTAAGTCTTGGGGACAATTTTAATACTGCTAATGTAATTAGTATGTACTCTATGTTTAATCGTATGGGAAGAAATGCAAAAAGCTTTAATTTCAGTTTAGAAAATGATTTCGATACAAAAAATGTAATAAATATGTCTGGAATGTTTGCAAATATGGGTGTAAATGCAAATGTTTTTGAATTGAGTCTTGGAAATAAATTTGATATTGGAAAAATTGCAAGTAGTAGTGATATTATGTACATGTTTGATAATACTGGAAGATCTTCTAATAGTTTTAGTTTAAATCTTGGTGATAATTTTAATGCAAGCAATATAATTGGTTTTCCGTACAATTTTTTTAATAAAGCTGGTACAGGAGCAAAAAATTTCAGTTTAGATTTGGGAAATAATTTTAATGCAGTAAAAACATCAAATTTGGCGGGGTTATTTTCTTATCTTGGAACAGGAGCAAATAATTTTTCATTAAATTTGGGAAACAATTTTGGTGGAAATAATACAAGTAATATGTCATCAATGTTTTATAATATGGGCCAATATGCATATTCAAATTTTAATTTGGATTTTGGAAATGGTTTTAATACTTATAAAGTGTCAAATATGTCTAACATGTTTTATGGTATGGCAAGTAACACTATAAATTTAAGCATAGATTTAGGTAATAGCTTTGATACGAGTAATGTATTATACATGACAAATATGTTTTTTTCAACAGGAGGGAGATCGAAAAATTTGAGTTTAAACTTGGGTGAAAAATTTAACACTGTTAATGTTTATACTATGCAAGGAATGTTCTGTGATTTTGGACGTTCTGCTACAAATATTCAATTTGACTTAGGCAATAATTTTGACACCAGCAATGTAGTCTACATGAATTATATGTTTTCTAGTATTGGATATAATTCACCTAATTTTTCATTAAACCTTGGGGATAAATTCTATACAAATAAAGTGAGAAATATGGCCAATATGTTCTTTAGTGCTGCTGAATCATCATCTAATTTTGAAATTGACTTGGGTAACAATTTTAATACTAGCAGTGTTATGTATATGGATGGAATGTTTGCATATATGGGGGTTAAGTCAAATACATTAAATCTTGATTTGAAGGATAAGTTTGATACATCCAATGTATATAATATGGCCAATATGTTTACCTATGTAGGCTCTCAATCTACAAATGTTAATATCCAATTGGGAAATTCTTTTAATACAGTTTTAGTGTCAAACATGTATAATATGTTTTCAAACACAGGTTCACGAGCAACAAATGTGATAATTAATTTAGGCAACAATTTTAATACTGTTAGTGTAACAAATATGGCAAATATGTTTGATTGCACTGCCGAAGAAGATAATAATTTCACGCTAAATCTTGGCAATCATTTTAATACTAGCAGTGTAGAAGATATGACAAAACTATTCCATTATTTGGGTTATTCTTCAACTATTTTTGAATTAAATCTTGGAAATGAATTTGATACAAGTAATGTTACAAAAATGGGTAATATGTTTGCTGGTGTGGGAAGTAATAATCCAAATTTTGAATTAAATTTGGGTGAAAACTTTAATACAATTAATGTTACTAAAATGGACTCTATGTTTACTTCAGTAGGATCATCAAACCCAAATTTTGAGCTAAACTTAGGTAATCATTTTGATACAAGCAATGTTGTTTCAATGAATAGTATGTTTTTTGGTTTTGCTGAAAATAAAACTAATTTTAGTATAAATTTTGGAAATAAGTTTAATACTATTAATGTGACTAATATGGCTAGTATGTTCTATTATGCTGGAAGGAATTCAATGAGTTTCGCATTAGATTTTGATGATCAATTTGACACTAGCAATGTTATAAATATGGAAGACATGTTTTGTTCTACTGGAAGACATGATTTCAATTTTACCGATTACATTATAAACTTTGGTAATAATTTTAATACAATTAATGTGACTAATATGTCTAGCATGTTTAAAGAAGCAGGAACATATGCTAAAAACTTTAGTCTTGATTTAGGCAATCATTTTCACACAAATAACGTTACAAACATGGAGTCGATGTTTAGAAGTACTGGGTCAAGGGCAAATAATTTTGTATTAATACTTGGAAATAACTTTAATACAATTAATGTTACAAATATGGTCAGTATGTTTGATGAGTCAGGATGTAGTGCACTGGATTTTAATTTGAATTTGGGTAATTATTTTGATACAAGCAATGTTACAAGAATGAATTTTATGTTTTCTAACACTGGAAGTAATTCACCGAATTTTTTACTAAACCTTGGTGATAAATTTGATACAAGCAATGTTACTGAAATGTATAATATGTTTTCAGATACTGCAAGATATAGTAATAATGTATATATAGACTTGGGCAACCACTTTAATATGAGTAGTGTAAATAGAGCATCTTATATGTTTTGGAATTTTGCTAGAAATACATCGAACAACATAATATTAGATTTATCTTCTGGTAATTTTGGTAATATCAGTTCATATTATGGTATGTTTAATGGAATTAGTAATAATGCAATGATTTATGTTAAAGATCAAGAATCTCAAGATTGGATTATTAATAAAAATAGTAATTGGGGAACTAACTTTAGTGTTTCTAATGTATTGATTAAGCAGTAGAAATTGACAAATATGGTGTAAAATATTATATTTGTAATAAGAGGTGATGCTATGAGAAGATTATACATTGATTTTGATGGTGTTGTTTTAGACACTATACCTCCTTTATATGAAAAATTAGTAGAGGGCGGTGTTGGTTTAGATGAATCAGAAGAAAAGAAAATGGAGTGGTTTTCTAAATTTGATTATAGCGAAGTAATAAAGGATAAATATATATTAAATGATTCAGTAAACTGTATAAATAAATTACTTGATAGTAAGAGATTTGAAATCAGTTTTCTTTCTCATGTTCATTCTTTAAATGAAGCTATTGTTAAAATAAGATTTCTTCGTCGTCATTTTAAAGATGATATTACTATTATAATAGTTCCTGGAAAGGTTTCTAAAACTAAAATGGTTCATAGTGAAGGTGCTATTTTAGTAGATGATTTTTCTAGAAATTTAAAAGAGTGGAGTGATGCTGGAGGAATCGCAGTTAGATTTTCTAAAGAAATGGAAAGTCATGGCTATAAAGTTATAGATAAATTGGATTCATTATTAGATATATTTGATGAAAATGGAGATTTAATATGATGGAAGTTAAAAGTATAATTACGGGGTTCTTAGAAGAAAATTGTTATTTAGCAAGTATTGGAAAGAAAACTCTTATTATTGATCCTGGGGACGAAGAAGAGAAAATACTTAAAGTAATTAATGATAATGATTTAGAAATAGTAGGAATACTAATTACTCATAGTCATTTTGATCATGTTGGTGCTTTAAAAAGAATGACTGATGAATTTCCAAGTGCTAAACTTGTTAATAATAAAACTAAAGGTGATGTTATACTTGAGCCATTTCATTTTAAAGTGATAGAGACTCAAGGTCATACTAATGACAGTGTTTCATATTATTTTGATACTAATAATATATTATTTACAGGGGATTTTGTATTTAAAGGAACAATAGGAAATTTCCCTGAAGATATGGAAGATGAAATGATTAAAAGCCTAAAAGTATTTAAATATATACCTAGAGAAGTTAAAGTATATCCTGGACATGGTTTAAGTACTACAGTAGGTGATGAATTAGATAATAATCCATTCTTGAAAGGAATTTAATGTTAGCAAGTGTAATAATAGAATATAGTGCTAAATCACTAAATAGAGTATTTGATTATATAATACCTGAAGAACTTATTAACACTTTAAAAGTTGGACATAAAGTAATAGTGCCTTTTGCTTCAAGAGAAGTAGAAGGCTTTACTTTAAGAATACATAATGATATTGATAAAGATGTTGATTATAAAAAAATAATTAGGATACAAGATAGTGATTTTTATTTAAATGATGAATTACTCAAATTAGGAGATAAAATGAGTAATGATTTATTATGCACTAAGATATCTTGTTATCAAGCTATGCTTCCTAAAGCATTAAAAGCATCTATTAATACTAATATAAATAAAAAATATGAAACTAAAGTTTCATTAAATAAAGATATTGATATTGAAGAATATATTTCTAATCATAAAAGAGCACATAAAGAAATAGAAATTATAGAATTATTAAAAGATAAAGAAATATTAAGAAGTGAGATTGCTTCTCAATCACTTAGAAATCTTATTAAGAATAATATTGTTATTGAAAATAAATATGAAATTAATAGAGAAGTATCTTTTATAAAAGAAGAAGATAGAAATATAGATTTAACTAGTGATCAAAAGAATGCTGTTAATGAAATAATAAAAACTAATGATAATAAATATTTAATATATGGAGTTACTGGTAGTGGTAAAACAGAAGTATATATAGAACTTATAAAAGAAATGATTAAGAATAATAAATCTTCTATAGTGTTAGTACCAGAAATTAGTTTAACTCCACAAATAGTATCTAGATTTAAAAGTGTATTTAAAGATGTAGTTGCTGTTATTCATAGTTCACTTAGTGAAGGTGAAAAATATGATGAATATAGAAGAATTGCATCTGGAGAAGTATCTATTGTAGTAGGTGCTAGAAGTGCAATATTTGCACCTTTAAATAATATTGGTTTAATAATAGTAGATGAATGTCAAAGTTCAACATATAAACAAGAAAATAATCCTAAATATAATGCTATTGATATAGCTTTTGATAGAAGTGAATATCATAATGCTAAAGTAGTTTTAGGTAGTGCAACACCTAGTTTAGAACAATATGCTAGGGGTAAAAAAGGAGTATTTCATTTAATAAGATTAAATAATAGAATAAGTGGTACTTTTCCTAAAATAGAACTTGTTGATATGAATATAGAAGCTAAAAAACATAATTATATAATAAGTAGTAAACTTGATATAGAAATAAATAAATCATTATCTAAAAATGAACAAGTTATTTTATTATTAAATAGGAGAGGTTTTAGTACATTTTTATCATGTACTAATTGTGGTTATGTTTATAAATGTCCTAATTGTGATATTTCATTAATCTATCATAAGACAAGTAATAATTATAGTTGTCATTATTGTGGATATAGAATTAGTAAAAGTGATAAGTGTCCTAATTGTAAAGAAGATGCTATTAAAGATCTAGGATTAGGTACTGAAAAATTATCTGAATTAATAGAAAAGAAATATAAAACTAAAGTTCTTAGAATGGATGCAGATACTACTAGTACTAAAAATGCTCATCAAAAAATAATAGATGAGTTTAGAAGTAGAAAATATAATGTACTTGTAGGTACTCAAATGATAAGTAAAGGTCTTAATTTTGAAAATGCTAGTTTAGTAGGAATTATAAATAGTGATGCTTCCTTAGCAATGCCTGATTTTAGAAGTTGTGAAAGAACATATGAATTACTTAGTCAAACTGCTGGAAGAGTAGGAAGATTTAATTTACCTGGAAAAGTAATAATACAAACATATAATCCAAGTAATTATGTATATCAAAGTGTTATAGAAAATGATTATGATAAATTCTTTAATAGAGAAATGTTTATTAGAAAGAGTTTATCTTATCCACCATATTATTACATATGTAATATTATGACTATATCTACTTCTTTTGAAGATGCAGGTAATGCTGCTAATAAGATTAAAAAGTATTTAGATAGTAATCTAAATGATGAATATATTATTCTAGGGCCAAGTGTATCAGCTATAGTAAAATTAAAGAATAAATATAGATTTAATATAATGATTAAGTATAAGAAAATAGATGATTTGCATAAGGTTTTAAAAGAAATTAATGAGATGATTATTAAGAATGTAAATATTGATATAAGTATAAATATTTAATATAATTATGATGAGGATGATGTATATGAAAGATAAAAAAGTTGTTTTTATGGGAACACCAGAATTTAGTGTTCCAGTACTAGAAATGTTAATTAAAGAAACTAATGTAATAATGGTAGTTACTCAACCAGATAGTTATGTTGGAAGACATCATACTCTTACATATAGTCCAGTTAAACAAGTTGCATTAGATAATAATATAGAAGTATTTCAACCTGAAAAGATTAGAAATGAATATGAACCTATTTTAGAAAAGAATCCAGATGTTATTATTACTTGTGCATATGGACAAATAATACCAAGTATTTTACTTGATACCCCTAAATATAAAGCTATTAATGTACATGCTAGTTTATTACCTAAATTAAGAGGAGGTTCTCCTTTACATAGAGCTATCATGAATGGTTATGATAAAACAGGTATAACTATTATGTACATGGCCCCTGGTATGGATGATGGAGATATAATAACTCAAGAAGAAATAGAAATAAAAGATGAATACAATGTAGGAGATATTCATGATAAATTAAGTATTTTAGGTCGTGATTTATTATTAAAAACATTACCTAGTATTTTTGATGGAACAAATTCTAGAACTAAGCAGGATGAAAGTGAAGTAACTTTTGCATATAATATTAAACATGAAGAAGAGAAAATAGATTTTAATAAGACTGCCAGGGAAGTATATAATCAAATAAGAGGATTATATCCATTTCCTGTTGCTTATACTGAATTAAATGGAGAAGTTATTAAAGTTTGTTCATCTAGAATAGGTGAAGAAAAATCAGGATCTTGTGGAGAAATCGTAAGTATATATAAAGATGGTTTTGGAGTTAAATGTTCTGATAAAGAAATTATATTAACTAGAATTAAACCTTCAGGTAAAAAAGAAATGGATACTAGGGATTATTTAAATGGTAAAAATAAAGATAGTTTATTAGGAGAAAAACTATGTTAGAAAAGTTTACAAAGGGTAAAACAAAAGAAATACTACTAATATTAGTAATATTAATACTAGTAATTATTTTAAGTGCTAGAAAAGGATCTGATGAAGTTTTAGAAACTATTGATACTAAGGAATTAATAAATAATGTTAAAGATAATTATTCTTTAATGATTTCTATTTCAGATAGTTTTGAAAATAAGGTATATAATTATTCAACTGATTCAGATATTACTTTAATTGATAAAGGCGATTATAGTGATAAAGGGTATTTATTATATAAAAATGAAACATATCTTATAGATACAGAGAATTATAAATTAACTAAAACAACTCCTATAGATTTTATATATGAACCTTTTATAAATATGGAACTTATTAAAAAACTATTTAATCATTGTGACTTAAAATTTATAAATGACACTAATAAGACTTGTACTATTAAAATAAATGATTATTTAAAAGAATATAATAATGTTTATAATACTGATTATAGTGCTGAGGATGGAACTATGACTATTTATGTTTGTTTTTATCCATCTAGAATATATAGTATTAGTTTAGAATATACAGATATTGATAGAATAATTAATAATGGAAATGATACATTAAAATATGAATTAAGATTTACTGACTTTAATAATAATGATTTTAATGATATTAAGAAATATTACAAAGATGTTTTGAAATAAAAGCCAGTGTGAAAGTTTGACAAATAGTGGTATTAAGTGATAAAATTAGGGCGGAAGAGAGGCTAAAAAAGATGTATGAAGATAAAAGATTTCTAACAGCTAGAGAGATTCTAGAGAAAGAATTTAAAATTGATGCTAAGGGGTATAGACCACAAGAAGTGGATCAATTCTTAGATATGATTATTAAGGACTATGTTGATTTTGAAACTACTACTAAAAGATTAGTTAATGAAATTAAGACTTTGGAAGCAGAAAATGAAAAATTAAGAAGTGAAGTAAGAAATTTAAAAGCATCTCTAGATATAGCCGGCTCTAATAAAGGAATCACTAATGTAGATTTATTAAAGAGAGTTAGTGATTTAGAAAAAGTTGTATACGGAGAGTAATTCTTGAGACATACGCTGGGTGTTTTTAACACTTAGAGGAAAGTCCATGCTCACTTATGCTGGAATGCATAAAAAGTTCGTGCTAGGGGAAAAAATAACCCTAGGTAGTAGAAATACTAACGGCATCGAAATAGTCAAG
>JAEEGL010427125.1_pt1 | contig 26657 bp, 21 predicted proteins | sample 9134231 | NCBI WGS metagenome assembly JAEEGL01 (sample SAMN16246548, study PRJNA631951) | gut metagenome | biome: gut microbiome; feature: rumen; material: fiber-attached | host: Bos | place: Iran: Karaj | collected 2018-10 | reverse complement strand
TTCAAGTAAGATTTTGACCACCAATGGATTTGTATCTTGATACTCATCTACCATAATGAAAGGATAAGTTCCCTTCATTATCTCGCATAGTTTAGGGTAAACTTTATACATATATTCCGCCAAAACCAACACCTCATCATGGGAAATGATTCCTTCGCCCACTCGACAATACTCTTTGTATTGAATCCCTTTGAACCCATCCACATTATCATAGAAACCATCTGGAAGAGGCAACTCCATACTAACGCTACGAGTAATAATTCGATCGTTAATCAGTTTAATTAAAGCAGCTTTTAACGCAGTTTGGAAATGTCCAATACAATCCCAAAGGAAATCATGAATAGTAGAAACACGCAAATTATCATTTGCCACCCGTCGTTCTATCTCTTTTACGGCTGCATTTGTGTACGTAATACATGCTACTTTCTTTGTTGGATTTTCACGTATAATTTCCCGTAGTACTTCTACCAAAGTATAAGTTTTACCACTACCAGCGCCACCACTCAACAAAAAGTGATGGCCTTCGTGGATATGTCCCATAATTTGCTCTAATTCCGCCATAACTATCCTCACTTTCTAAGCCAAACAAGGCCTTCTTTGATATACGCTGGAATAGACCACCCCCCGAACGGGTCTTTATTTCCATTTTCAAGCGCCGCCTCCTTGCTATACAATAAAATCTCGAATGCAAATGCCGCTTTACTATCTACCTTTTTCGCTGCCTCAAAAGCCTTATCTGTAGTGTCAAACACGTCTTTGAAACCAGTTTTGATAGCACGTTCCGTGAAATCTTTCGCTAAAACGAAGTCCTTATTCAGGGCCATAAAGTCATCTTCAAAACTCCTGGGTTGATAACCATTTTCAGGAGTCTGGAAGCATACCATATATGTGCCTTCATTTTTTGCAATCATTTTCCTTGTTGCCTCATCCCATGCGAAACGCTTGTCATTTTCCGTTTTTGCCGCCAGCGCATCGCTATTGGTTTCGTTTCCATAGAAATACTTTAAAGCAGTATTTGACGTGATTTGGTTCTTTCCATGTTCATATTTCACCTTAGAATGATGCCCATCAGCTGAACAACAATCGAAATCTGTTAGCACTAAAACTTTCATCAACCCTAGAAAGTTCAATAGCCTTACAAATATTTCAGCATGTGCGCCAGCCTCAATGATGGATATATTTTGAGACATCAGGGGAAGTTCTGGTTTGATAGCGGGCATCGTAACATCTAACTTCTTGATAATTGCAGGCAGCAAAATACGCTCTGTATCTCCTTCAATAAGAATCGCTTTGTCAGCAAAGAACAGTTCACTCCTGTTGATGGTTATGTATTGCTTTAAGAAACGTAAATGGTCTTTGTTCTCATACACTTCGCCAAGTTTTTTCAAACTTTTTGCTTCAACTTCATTTTTTCCTGTCAACCTATGCAAATACTTTATATCGTCGTAATCGCTATCCGCAACGATATGTGATGAATGAGTAGAAACAATATATTGCAAGGGCCTACAATTCCCATAATTATCTTTCACACCCTCATTAAGCAACTCCTTTATGTTCTTGATAAATACATACTGCATCTGGGGGTGAGTATGTGCTTCTGGCTCTTCTATAAAAAGCAGATTAATATCAGCCAGGCCGCCACCATCTTTAACCTTGGAAAAGCGCTTCAATATCAATTCAATGTCAAAGATGATGGATATTAAGTTCATGTAGCCTAATCCATTAAAGTTCTCAGGCAAGTCTTTATGGTCATGTTCGTATTTAACTGTCGTATTACCTTTAAGCAATTCACGGTGTTGTAAGGATGAGGTTATCTTAATAATCGTATCATTAGGCATAAACCCGCCAAACTTCTTTATCTTCTCCAAAATATCAGAGAAGATATCAGAATATATGTCTGTAAGGTTAACATCAGTTTCTCTCAGTTGATCAAGGAACTTTTCTTTGGCTTCAATCTGTTCTGCAGTTTCTTCAATCGCATTATATAGGTCAGAAGTCTTAGTAGAAAGAGTTTTGTCAACATCGCGGTTGTCAACATCTCTCCTAGCTCCAATACTTTGGAACATAATGACATTCTCCATCCGGAAGCCCTGAATATCCTTAATATCAATATATTTGGTCTCGTCTATGATTCCATCTTTATCAATCTTTATAGATTTCCTCATTTGTTGGAACCTTTTAATGGCATTATCCTCTAAGAAACTAATAATATTGAATTCTGGCTTTAGGTCTTTTTCCTGATATTTTTCGTCAAATATAACTTTTTGTGCTGCACACTGTTTATATAGTTCTTTATACCCCTCGTATGGCAAATAATAGTCAAAACCAATTGCTAGATAATGGTTATCCACATCAAGATCCAATAAAAGTGGACTCACGTTTGCCAAGGAATCAGCATCAGTATAAGAAATAATCAGTCTTAGAGAAATAGTGATAGGACTATAGCTACCCTCTTCAACCAAAGGATTAACCATCAATTCTTTTAAATGCTCTTGTGCGTCCAGATTCAAGTCATTAAATTTGAAGCTTCTTTTTACTTCACCTTTTACGCCAAGAAACTGGTCAAGTATTAGCAAGAGTGAGGTTTTACCAACATTATTCTTGCCTATAACAAGTGAAAGAGAATCCTCTAAGTCTATAGAGAAATCCTTCAACAGCCTAAAATTTCTGACTATAATCTTTTCAATCTTCATTCTACTGGATTTTAGTTCTATTCAACTTTCAAGCAATCCGGCACAGAAATGCCATTTTCAGCCACCACAGAATCAAAATTTGCCTTATACGCATCATTTTTAAGGAAGTGTTCTATAAAAATATCTCGCCACGCTGTAGGATAATTCACTTGGCTAAAAATATCAACAATCACATCTACCCATTCTTTGTCTATTGGCGAATGCAACATGTACCCATAAAAGAAATCATATTTGTATTTCCCACAATAATAAGCATTACTACTTGTATATTTACCATTAAAATATTTCTCCTTCAATGCTATAAAGAACCCAGCAGCATCAAGCACCGACATTTCTTCATCTGACACATCCCCCATCCCTTCATTGTTGTCAAACGAATGGTCTATTACTTTCCTAAAAGCCTCATCATGCTCCGATGAATCTATTAATCCCACCATTATCATTCGTGCAAGCACAGCCACTCTGTTCCTGCTATTATTGAGATACTTCATCCAATACTCACGTGCTTCACTCTTGTCAACCAAATGACCGACCAAGTCTGGGAAGCTGTTAATCAAATCTTTCCTGACACTATCATCAGACCGAACAAACGCAATTGCATACCCTTTCAACTCCTCATTTCCACCTTTTATAATACCAGCCAAAGTATCCTCATAACGTCCCAAATAGCGCCCTCCCATGGCACCGCTTAGGCGAGCAAAGAAGTCATTCATCTCATCAGGATTTACCATAGGCAATATTTTATCAACAAGGGGTTGCAATGATGCCTTTGGAGAAGTTTTTGCCGGGTCGCAAGCATCCTTGAACTCATTCAGCAATGTCATCATGCCGCCTTCCACAGAAATCTTCATCAGATATTGCGTCAGGAAAGAATAGAATGCCAAAACATGAGAATCATTGATTACATACTCTTTATAGTGAGCACAGTCATTGCGTCTGTTACGCCAGAAGTCGAAATCCTTTCGTAAACTATCACTCATACAAAAGAGAGCTATGACGGGAGGAGTACTCCTGGAATCTGGCTGAGTCCTTAATGCATTATTCACTTCCTCCTCCCAATCTTTATCTCGTGACAATCTACTTTGCACACCCGTCCATTTACCAGAATCATAACCCGCAGGCATCTTTGCATTTTGCAATAGGCGTCTGAAATATATCATCATGCCTTGATAGGCCAAGATATAGGATGGCCGAAATATACCAGCATGAAAACATCTGATAGAATCATGGAACAATCCTAATTCGTCATCTGTAAAACTGTTTTTGTTATTACCTATAAGCTTTTGAAAATCATCTATTATCATCGCTGTACATATCTAGTGTAGATCATCTTATTTAATTGCAAGTCTTTATGTGGAATTGACGGGTTATCGGCAACTTTGTTGGACTAGTTACTTAAGTTGATTAATATGTTATGTAGTTCCACTAAAGTCAACCGTCTCTCAAACCTGAAACTTGAAACTTAAACCGAAGTAAATCTGTGCTATGATTTCAGTGTGACCTCAAATAGTTAAGTTAACGTTTAGTAGCTACGACTTTCTTAATCACATCCACATATTTCTGTGTTCCTACTTCCTTAGTCAAATTCTCCATCACGAACTTGCGACCATTCTTTCCATACTCCCTGCAGAGTTCTGGATGCTGATAGAGATGAATGATAGCGTCGGTAAATGCGACCTTATCTCCTGCTTTGGTGAAGATTCCACACTTGTTGTTCTCAAGAATCGTCTTGATTTCGTTCTCGTCGAAGTTTGCGAGTACTGGACGAGAAGCCGACATAATGCTCCAAGTCTTCGAGGGCACACTATTGGCCCCCACTCCTGGTTTCGAGATGATAATACCTACATCACCTAGGCTGAACACATGACTGATGTCCTCGTAAGGTTGGAACGGGATCATCGTCACATTAACAATATTGCGTTCCTTGATAATCTTTTCAAGATCGTCCTTATAAGCACCATTGCCAACAAGGACGAAGTGAATATCAGTATTTGCTTCAAGAGCCTTAGCCACCTCCATCAGCATATCCATATTTTGTGTCAGCCCAATGTTGCCGCAATAGGTCACGAAGAACTTCGATGGATCAAGATTATACTTAGAAAATAATATGTTTTCTGAACGTGGCACTTCCTTAATCGCATCCTGTTCAACCCAGTTATAAATAACTTCTATCTTCTCTTTTGGGACACCCTTTGCCATTATGTTTCTCTTGAAATCTTCACTAATGACGATTATCTTGTCAGCGTTACGATAAGTAAAGTTCTCAATAACGCGTCCAATTTTCCAAAGGATACCATCTCTCTTTGCCAATCCGGTACTAACCAAAGAATCAGGAAAAATATCTTGCAAATTATATATTAATGGCATTCCTGTGAACTTCTTAATTAATGCTGCCATTGCGCCCTGGGTAGGTGGTGTACTTGCAATCAACATCACATCACAAGACCTTGCATCTTTAAAGAAAACACCTCTATTGAACTGTATTATATTTTGAGCAAAATATCTAAAAGCCCTAATAATTGGGTTTTTCTTCTCCGAAACAAGGTTAAACCGATGGACGGTCATCCTACCGTCTAGCATTATTTCAATCTTTTTGGACTTATACTCTTTCCGTAAATCTTCTGAGATACCTCTGCAAGGGACAGGAGTATATACTACAATGTCCCAACCTTCATCTGCAAAGGCCTGATTTCGGTTCTTGCTAATATAAGGGCTAGAAACTCCTTCTGGTATAAAATAAGATGGCAATAATAAGATCTTCATTTCAATTAGTATATACGTTTTCGTGTTTTAACACAGTAGCTATAGTTTTGAAAAAAATCTTAACATCTAACCAAAAGGATATATTATCAGCATACCATGCATCATAAAGACGCTTTTCTCGTACTCCAATACTATTTCTGAAATAAGCTTGCGTGTAACCGGACAAACCTGGTCGCACTTTCATTTTGCTGATTTCATCTGGTCGGTATGTCTCTAATGCCGACCAACCACTCGCTCTTGGTCCGATAAGCGACATTTCACCTTTCAACATATTCAAAATTTGAGCAGTCTCGTCCAAACTCGTCTCACGTAAAAATTTACCTACCTTTGTAACACGTGGATCATCCTTGGAATTAAAAGTACTGCCATCAGGATTGGTAATGTTCTCTGCATTCACCTTCATGCTTCGAAACTTATACATTAACAGTTTCTTGCTGTCCTTGCCAATTCGTTCTGCCATATAGAATACAGGACCACCATCTTCTATCTTTATAGCAATGGCAATAATTAACCACAAAATGCAGAAAAACGGAAAAGCTATCAGTGCAATCAACCAATCGCAAACTGGTTTAATAATGTTTTTATACATGTTTGATAATTATATAGTTTTTCAATAAGTTCCATGCTTCATTACTATATTGTAAGGCTTCTTCAGGGGTTTCGCCTCGTGTAAGAACCCAACCACAGATATCAGACTTTGTCTCATAACGAGGTAATATGTCACCGACCTTCTTCCTCATAATAATGTCAACAATATGATTTTTCCCAATAAGCCCATGGTATGGTCGAATCTCGGAAATTATCCCAGGCTCATAAATCAAGAGTCGAGACGAGATATAATCCTTCTTTACAGGTCTTACATCGACATTTTTCCCTAAGCAAAGGTTAATACTATTATTTAGTTCATCTACACCTCGAGATAAAGGGACAATATGAGAAGCTATTAAATTCTGACCATTACGAATACCGACATCAATAATGTAGGGTTTGCCATCAAATGCTGAAATAATAACGTCAAAGTTGACTGACCCATAAGAAACATTCAATGCTTTGACAGCTTTTCTAACTTCATACTCAATAGAAGACTCCAATTCATCTGAAACACCTAGATAAGTTGTCTGTGAATATTCGGGGAACACATCATTCCACCTAAAGTTTGTCTTTACTATCGAATAAATGAAAACCTCACCATAGCATGCATATGCTTCCACACTGAATTCAATACCTTCTACAAAAGGCTCTACATAAATCTCTTGATTCCTGGCACCGTCAAAAGCATATCTTAATGCTTCTTCTATCATGGATTCTTCCTTAACGATACGAACTCCTTTGCTACCAGAACCGTCACAAGGTTTTACAACAAAAGGTATGCAATATTTGTGATTCTTAACATCTTCCTTGCCATGAATAGCAAAAACCTCACCACCGACATTCAAGCCATAATCCGTAAGCCTTTTCCTTATCAAATATTTATTTGTGGCAATCTGTGCCGTCTCTCTTGGCAAAGAGGGAAGAGATAAAGCAGACGAGACATAACTTACAGTTTCAAGGGTCAAAGTTGCTCCCCATGTCATCACTCCATCAACACAAATATCTTTGGCATATTCCAAACATTTTTCTTTATCCCTTACATCTACTATCCGATGACCATCTGCATATGGAAAGCCAGGTTGACCTTCCTTATAATCAACACAATATGCCTCAAGGCCCAACTCCTTGATTCTTCGAATAGCAGGAACTTGATATGCGGCAGCACCTATTACTAAAATCTTTTTCATTATTCTCTATCTATTAGTTTATCAATTATTTCTTTAGCATTATCCGCCTTAGCAATTGCATCATCGACATTGCTTCCAACTGCCACTATATAACCACATCCATCTAAGTTGGTATGGTATTCACTAATAATGTCTCCTATGTGAAGATGATGCTCAATCTGCACATCACACTTAGCTGCAATCTTATCGAAATCTGGTAGTGCTTTTACTTTCCCCGGTGTAAGTGCAAGTAACTTTGTAGCCACAGGCATAGGAAACATCTTTGATTGAAAATCCGTTGGGTCTCCAACTGCAGCGCGAATCATGTTTCCCATATAATCTATACCTGTCCCGTAAGGAATTATATGCGATCCAATTAAATTTCCTCCCATTCGTGCTCCAATGTCAATAATATGAACACTTCCCTGTTTTGTAATTAACAAATCCATGTTCACTGATCCATGATTAATACCAAGAGATTTAATTGCTTTCACTACACAATTAATCACTTTCGATTCTATATCTTTTGGCAATCCATTAGGAATAGCATGACCAAGTTCTGCATAATAAGGCGGGGTAGTCATCCATTTGCGCATCACACCCAAAACATGAACTTCACCATTCACGACTAGTGATTCAGCGCCATATTCTTGACCAGTTATAAATGTTTCAATCTCTGCACGACGAGTTATTGAACCAGCCATAGCATACTGACAAGCACTATACAAATCCACAGCAGAATCAACTCTACTTGCTCCTCTACTACCCGAACCGTCGCAAGGCTTTACCATAACTGGATAATCTAAAATCTTTGCTAAAGACTGGATATCAGAATCGACATTGACCTCATATGTCTGTTTAGTATCATCAACATGATTATCGTACAAGCAATTTCTGACGAGATATTTATTCTTAATTAGTTTTGCCGACTCATAATTGAGGCCTGGAAGGCCCATTTGTTCCGCTATATAACTCGCTGTAAGAACACCATAATCGGTAGCTGCTGTCAGCACGCCATCAATCTTTTCAGCCTTAGCAAATTCAAGACAAGCTTTTTCGTCAACAATATTAATAGCCGCTGACTTATCAGCAAATTTGAAACCTTCAGCATCTGGGTCTGCATCCACAGCAAGTGTAAAATAACCCATAGCCTTTGCTTTCCTAATAACAAAAGCTTGTAAAAAGCCAGCGCCAACAATCAATATTTTTTTCATATTATATCTTTTTTTCCATAATAAGATTTGTGTACTTCAACGTTCTTTCCTTTCCACAACTACGTAACCCTTATGCTTATAAAAATCAATTGCATGTTGACTATTGTCATATACATCCATTCGAACATTTTTTCCCACTATCTTTGGCAATTTTCTCAATTGCCTGCATACAGAAAGTACCGACACCTTTGCTTGAAGATGATGGATTAACGGCTAATTATTCAAAAAACAAACTATCATCTTTCTCTTTAACCTGAAAGGTAGCGAATATGTTGTCGGAAAGGTCAGTTACAATATATACATCGTTTATTATCGTACAGTATAAAGCGATAGCAAATGATTTTATCTTGGTATTATCCCAATGATGCAAATTGTATTTTTTGCCATATCTTTTCCACATCTATATAAAATACTTGATATTTTTAATAAACTAGAAATATCATATAATAAAAATAATTAAATTTTGTACATATAGTTAGGTATAAAGATAATACAAAAGAAATTAACAAAAAAAACTAATTAATTCAATTAGGATATCACAATCTAAAAAATAGGAACTACCTTTGTTTCTTTAATAGCCTTAAATCCCAAAGCCAAGGGAGATACCGATTGATTAGGCACACTATGAAATAGGCAATAATTAAACAAGATAACCAGATAGCAAGCAACATCCAAATAGGCCTAGTATCCAATATCCTATGAGCTATTAAGCTAAATGAAACCGGTAAAGATCCACATAAAAAGTAGAAACCTATAGAATATTGGCCTATAAAAGTCAATGGTTTTAATACTGGTAGATTTTTACTTATCCATATTAAAAGTAGACATGAGATAGCGCTTGTAACAAATCCTAATGGCTGTATTGAGAGTATGCTAATAAGCGGATTATTAAATTCCCTTAGCTCTATTACAGAAAAAACATATATTACCAAAAGAGAGAGATATATATACCATCTCATCATTCTGTCAAAGACATTTTCATATCGCCAATAAAGTCCACCCATAGCAAGAAATATTAAAGCTATTAAACCTTGTCTCCATGCCCAAAAACGAATTTGAAAAAGATTATAATTAATAATCAGCAAACATAATATTCCCAAAATCAAGCTTAAAACCGAATAATACCATATATTACGATTACGTGTACATAAAAGTAATAAAAGAACAAATTCGGAGACAGCTAAAGCACTTGTGAACCAATAAGTGCCACCACCAATGGTTTTAAAAACTGCATAACTAACATCAATAGTCCTTCCTTGAAGGATACAACTAGGTAAAAACTCTAATGCACTAAAAATTATAGAAGGAATAACGATTTTGAAAATAATATTGAGGAATAATAATTTGCCACTACCCGATATTATATATGTTTTTCTATCTTCTAATATTTTTGGTTCTGATAGCTGTTTCCCAAAAAGAAGATAACCAGAAATAAAGAAAAATGCATTTACATAAAAAGTAAGGAAAAGGCAATCATATTCCCCACCAACGTTACATCCAAAATGTTCTCTAGAATGACGAAAAAATACAAAAATTATACATATGGCCTTTACTGCATTAATCCAATAGACGTCTTTTTTACTCATATTAATAAAATGTATATCCAAAAGTTATAAAGTATAATAGAAAATGAAAAATTAATACCCTGTGGCAAATTTATAGACCATAGTTTCTAACTTTTCTTGATCTATCAAAAAAGATTTTAATAAGTCATTACATCTAATAACATAAGATGAATAATCTTCCTGAAGGAACTCTCTCAGTTCCTCTACTAAATTTGAGCAATTTGTCACTGACACTCCAAGCCTATATTTATCTACATAGTTTCCTTGAGTTGTATATTTGGTGACTATCATTGGCTTCTTGTAGATTAATGAATTATAGAAACGGTTAGATAATGCCGTATCATGAGTTATAACTCGTGGATAAAAAATATTCAAAAATGTAGATGAACGCACATAACTCGGTTCTTCGTCCTTCTGATAATATCCTTTGAATGAGATATTACTAATTTCATTTTGTATGCAATAATCTTTAATTTTTTCACTAGCATTACCTTTACCTACAAATCTCATAAAGAAACCTTCTTGATTTGCTAATGATTTAACTACTTCAATATTAGAAGAGAGGTCCCGAATAGCACCGATTGTTAATACATCTATTCTATCACATCTAAAACCATCACTATTATTTGAAGCAAGAAGAGCATTTCTTACTGCATCAACGTCAAAATTGTGTGACAAATAATAATCATCACGTTGGGGCAAACATCGCTTAAAACCAGGAGATGAGATAACATTTGCATAACTGTATTTTAGCATTACTGTGAATAACTGCTTAAAACCGAATCTTTGTTCGATAGAAAGATCTCTATAGTCAATCAAATACTTACCTCTATAATTAATTAAAAGAAAAGTGCTTAGCAGACAAGTCATTTGAGGGCCGAATACAATAATTCTGTCAAATCCGTTTTCATAGATTGTTTGTTTTACAAACTTGATATAGCCCTTGTAAGCTGTGAAACTAGCTGATCCATGACCTTTATCGCAAAGAACATTATATTGGAAACCTTCGGCGTGATCATCTCCTTCCCTATTCCATGATATAATACTATAACTAATTTTTTTAAAATCTAATAATTTGGTATAGATCCTAACGTAAGGAGAATACCAAATCGATCCTGGAAGAACTAATGCTAATTTCATTTTCATCTTAACGAGTTAACAATTCTTATACATGCTTTACCATCTCCATAAGGGTTGACAGCCTTGCTCATCTTTTCGTAAGCAATAGGATCATCAAGAAGGGTACTTACCTCATTGAAAATCTTATCATAATCGGTACCTACCAAATGAACCGTGCCACTTGAAAGAGCCTCTGGTCGTTCAGTTGTATCACGCATTACAAGAACGGGTTTGCCAAGACCTGGAGCTTCCTCCTGAATGCCTCCAGAATCGGTAAGGACTACAGTACTCTTCTCCATAAGATAGACGAACTCGAGATACTGAAGTGGCTCAATGAAGAAGAAGTTGGGACGAGTCAAATCCTCTCCAAAAACTTCGTGGATAGGTTTACGCACATTTGGATTCAAGTGCATAGGATAAACGAAGTCAACATCTGGGTACTTTTCTGACAAGTCCTTCATCGCAGTCACCATGCGGATAAAACCATCACCGAAGTTCTCACGACGATGACCAGTGATTAGAACGAGCTTCTTGCCACCATCAAGACGGGTAACATCGTAACCAGCATTAGCAAGTACCTTAATTTGCTCGTCAGCGAGTGCTTTGTCGCTCTTCAGTTTATTGACCACCATGTGAAGGGCATCGATAACGGTGTTACCTGTAACAAATATCTGGCCTTGGGCCTTTTCTTCTTTCAAGTTCTGCTCAGAGAGTGGTGTGGGGGAAAAATTATAGGTAGCGATGCGCCCTGTAATTTGACGATTCATCTCCTCAGGCCATGGGCTGTAGATGTTGTGAGTACGAAGACCAGCCTCCACATGACCGACAGGTATCTGCTGATAGAAAGCAGCAAGTGCAGCAGCAGATGAAGTGGTGGTATCACCATGAACCAAAACCACATCGGGCTTACACTCCTTGAAGACATCCCGCATACCAGTGAGCACACGGGCTGTAACATCATAGAGGTCCTGTCCCTGCTTCATGATGTTCAAGTCGTAATCGGGAGTAATCTCAAATATCTTCAGCACCTGGTCGAGCATTTCACGATGCTGACCTGTCACACATACTACAGTCTTAAAGTTTTCTGTATCCTTCTGGAATTCCTTCACCAGCGGAGCCATCTTAATTGCCTCTGGTCGTGTGCCAAAGACAAGCATTACTGTTTTCATATTTAAATCAAAGAATTTATGAAATCTATTATATGTCTAGCTCTATCATTAATGGAATATTGATCCGAATGTTCAAGACAATATTTTTTTAATTTATCGTAAAAAAATTTATCATTCTTTAGTTTTAATATGGCATCAGCGATAGAATCTACATCTTCTGGATCAACTCTTAATGAATTAAATTCATTCAAAATATCATTATTAAAGGATCTGTTAGATGAAATGACTGGTATGCCACAAGCCAAGGCTTCCACGATTGCATTACAGCAACCTTCTTTCAATGTTGGCAATACAAATACATCGGAGGCACACAGATATTTGGGTAAATCATCATGATTGACCGAACCACAGTGTATGATACCCTTACATTGTGGCATGTCATTCTCATGCCCGGCCATCGGTTTACCAGAAAAAATCACTTTTATACTGTCATCGTTAACCTTATTAATAGCATCTGACAACCTATTGTAACCCTTCCTTTCAATGAAAGCACCAGTGAAAGAAATTACAAAATCTGATTCTGACGCCCCAAGTTCCTTCCTAAAACCTCTACTATCAACTGGATGAAAGACTATATCGTTGACACAGTTGGGAAGTACAACAGTATTGGCCTCTGTGCTAATACCATATTCAAGGCATTTGCGTTTGTTCTCGGTAGATACGCTGATAACCCCGTTCACCTGGCCACGTATAATCTCTTTTGCTTCATCTGAAAGTCTGGATGCCCAATTATCCAAGGCATTGTCACCTTCACCGCAGGCAACGAAAAGAGGTTTGCCATTTGCCTTTGCATAACCAGCTCCCTTCATAGCGTTGTGCCAAAAGTGACCGTATACCACTTGCGGTGATATGGTGTTTAAACACTTGTTGATTCGATTAATATTTAAAGACCTCGTCAACTTATATAGTGCCTTGTTTCCGTTACTGAAGGACAGGCTAAATGGGCGGTAAACATTATACTCTTTGCCTTGGGCTGTAGTATATATGGCATGTTTCGGTAATATTCTTACACCACGGAATAAAGTCCTCACAATACTCTGAGGGGCAATAACGGACACATCTACGCCTTTATCCACCAAAGCCTCCGCTAGTTGTTGCACGAAGACAAACACCATGCGTCCATCACTGGGATAATCGTCCGAAATTATAGTTAAATTCTTTAATTCTGCCATTTGAACTTCTTATGAGATTAATACTTTAGCCCCAAAACATCAAAAGCCTTTGTAAATCGGCACCACCAAGTATGTTCATTCTCGGCTCTCTTTCTTGCAGCATTGCGTATTGCCCTAATTTCATTATCTTTTGCTGTATGGATGAAATGCTTTGCCTTTTCAACTAAATCGTCATTATTAAAATAGAAAACTATTTCTTTTCCATCCTCAAAATAATCTGCAAGTTCTTTATTGTATTTACACAACTCTATACCGCCACACATTGGAATTTCAAAATTCCTGAGATTGATGATTTTTAAAGGATTCTTTAAAGCATCTGTATGATTTGTTGAGGTAGAAGCCAACGACAAGACAAAATTTGAATAATGGCTACTTAATTCCGAAATAGGGACAGCTGGATTAAATTCAATATTGTAGTTGTTTCTATCAATTTGAGATTTGTTGGCTACTTTATTTACTATCATCCCCCATGTTATCTTCCTTCCAACGGCAAATTTCATTCTGTCAAAAAGTTGTTGCTTCAAAGATGGTGTAACCATTCTATATTTAGTGAGAACTGTACTCTTCTCCGTTTTCCTACCACCATAGAATACACTTACAGGGACTTCACTATTAGCCAAATGATTAATCATCAGAGACCTGCTCCCGTATGGTGTTCCTATAAAACAAACCCTGCGGGTTATGCTACAACCTATAGGTTTGAAAGCCTCAGGGTTGGCTGCGTAAGGCTGCACTATATACTTTGCGCCCCACTTTTTATATAGGTAAGCCGTTTCATTCGCAGTGAGCCACATCAAATCAAACTTGCTTGCTTGTTCTTTGTCAAAAAAAGGAATAGTCAGGTTGTCCCATCTGATGCACAAAGAAGGCAAACCCAATCTTTTTGATTCAGCCAACACCTCCGGGAAAATCATTCCAGGATAGCAGACACTCGACATCATCAGGTCATAATGTCCTTTCTTCATGATGTCAATGAACGCTCCGTTTGCCTCCTCTGGGTTGTTAAATAACAAGGGATTGAAGGTTTCATACTCCACACCATGCCTTTGCAATTCATCAATCAAATGAATACGTTGCCATGAGAACATGGCAGTATCATATTCTGGAAAGAAATATAGTATTCTCATATCAAATCTTCTTTTCGGGCAGTTGAATCATTGCGCCAAACTCTTCATCCCACTTTGCTGGTTCGAAAGGCACTATTCCGCCAAAGTGATAGAATGTCAATTCTCCAAACAATACGTGTCCGTTGGCCTCGTATAAATCCACTCGGACGTGGGGTATTCCCTGTGACAGTATTGCCGCCACCTCTTTCATTTCCTCAAAACAGGACGGTTTTGCAGGCAACACCTTAGAGTTCGGATGCCCCTGACGTAACATTAGATGATTGTAGTCTTTGTCAAAGAAGTCAAACTTCACGTCTTCACCAGGTTTCTGTCGCTCGCTGCCTACAAAAAGGAATTCCACCTTTCCGTCAAAACAGAAAAACTTGTAGTCACGAAGTTCCTGCGTAGCTGCATCTTCCACATACTCTTCCGCCAAAATACGTTTAGGAATATTTTTATATGGCCATTCTCGGGAGTCTTTATACAAGTCTTGTTTCATTGACTCATTGAGTTTCCTCTTGGTAGCTTCCATGTCAAGTCTTTCTTTATCTTTACAGACTACTACGCCAGAGTTGCCACCTCCATGAGTTGTCTTTAGAACAAATTTCTGAGGCAATCCATCCCATTCAATCTCGTCAACGGAATTCCAAATACCAATTTCTGGTATGACATATCGTGACCCTACTCGTTCTGCTACGTAGGCCTTCACTTCATGCTTGTCCACCAGCTTCGTGTATAGCGGGTTTCTATCATAAAGCTTTAGCCACTGCAATTTCTCACTGAAGGTCTTGGGATTCTGCAAATCCAACTTATATCCCATACGATACTTGAAAACCAGTTTCAAGTATTGTTTATCACTAAACATTGGACTGAGGTTCTCAACCAGAAGAGAACAGAAGATATTTTTGTCGTGAACCAGCATGTTTACTGCTGTCTTAATTTTGCTCATTGAAGTAACGCTTATATTGTCTTTCTAAAAATTCTTTCACCCTTTCATAATGGCTTTCACATAAAAGGAAGTCCATCAAAGCCAAGACGCGATCTTCGTAAATTGTTGATGGAAGGATTCCCCTACGATAAAGGCTATTGGCCAACCTACCAGAATAAGGTTCAAGCATCTTCCTATAGAGGTAATCATTCTTGACATTGAACTCTGCCAGTTTGGCATCAAGAATCTCGTTGTCCTTTATAGCATCACTCAACTCGGTCATCATTTTGTTGAATAACAACAAATCATCACCTTTTAATGGTTCAACCGTGGGCGTACCATCACATTGGAGATAAGAAATGATTTCTGATACCACATGATGTTCGCCTGTTAGTTTCAGATTGACCAAATAACCGAGATTCCAAATAGATTTGCGTCTCCCATCCCAGTCGAAACAGAAATTACCTAATCCATAGTATATGGGCTTCCCCTTATACACTTCATAACCGCATGGGCAATGTTGGTGATGGTTAATCACTGCATCGGCACCTACATCGATGAAGAAGCGGTAAGTTTGCACCATTCGCTTAGTTGGGTACTGGAAATGCTCTACACCACCATGGATAATCAGAATAACGTAATCTGCTTTTGATTTTGCTTCAACTATTTGATAGAATTGAGTGATAGGATTCAGAGGATTAGCTCCCGCTTTGTCTTTATCAGCAATTGAAAACTCGTGTTCGCAGCAGTTGATAATAGCGAAGCTCACACTATTTACTTCCTTATAGAGAATTCTTGATGCATCGTTTACTGTACTTCCAGCACCCACATAATCCAAACCTTGTTCCTTAAGCTTCCCTATGGTTGCACTGACAGGTTCTGGTCCATAATCAAGAATGTGGTTGTTGGCCATTGTCACTGCTCTGAAACCTGCGTATTTGATAGCATGAATCACCTCGTCACCACATCTTAAATTAGGGCCTTGCTTGCCAATGGGCTTTGCATCAGCGGGAGCAATCGGGCATTCCATATTCACAATAGAATAGTCAGCACTCCCCACCTTTGCCTTTATCCCATCAAGTACTTCGCTATACTGTGTAGCTTTGAACAAGTCACCCACACGTTTTTGTGGGCAAAAATCACCTGCTATTAAAACCTCCATATCAACTATTATCCGGTTATAATATCAATTAATTTTTTGGTCTCTTTAAAAGCATCAAAAGACTTGAGTGCCACTTCTCGGCCTCGCAAACCAATCTGTTTGGCTTCTTCTGGTTTATCTAAAGCACTATTAACTCTGTCGGCAAACGCCTGAACATCACCTGGAGGTGCCATATACGCACTCTCGCCATCTTTTAGGAATCTGGGGAAATCGCCAACAGCTGTTACAACAACAGGATTCCCTGACAACAGATATTCACCTAATTTGGTAGCAAAACCATATTTAGAAATCATATTCTGAGGACGGGCGAGTGCCAAAACACGAGCGTTTCTAAGTAGCGATGGCATCTGCTCAGCTGTCACGACACCGGTTAAAACCACTTTATGCTTTATGTGCAGCTTTTCAATCAGCTGATAATTTTCAGAAGCATCGTTCTTTGAGGGAATGGGGCCTATGATATATAGTTTTACATCCGGATGGGTTCGAGAAACAATGGCAAAAGCCTTGATAAGGTCATTAACGCCATCTTTGTTATTGGCTGCCGTCCCACAATAGGCAATATACTTTTCGTTTTTTTCGTCTTTGATTACAGAAGCAAACCTTTCGGGGTCAACAATGATATTGATAGTGTGAATACACTTCTCACTTATCCCTTTCTCAATGTAATAATCCTTTAGGTTTTGTGAAATAACAAACAAAGCCTTTACGCGCTTGCATAATTCCAAATGGCTCTCCAGTGTGGGATGGTAGAGTCGGTTGAAGGAAAGTGCCACTTCCGGGCATTCAGTTTTTTCATAAAATACATCTACACCTTTTACCCCAAGAGTTTTGTAAGCCAGATAATCTTCTCCATAAATATATACCTTATCACCTTTCGTCAGACGGTGCTTAAATAGTTGAGTATAGAAATAATAAGAAATATATTTCAAAATGTGGTTATTGAGATAGAATCTATCCCAATAATACTCAAAAGTCACATATTTAAAGCTCATCTTGACCTTGCTCCTATGACTATCTGGCAAGAAGAAGATAACCCGAATGGAAATCTTCATTTTGTCAAGACTGCTCAAATAAGCAAGCATCCTGTTGGAAACTGCTGTATTGGGTGTGTACGTGTTATAAAGGAAATAGATATGATTCATAAACAATCAACTAAAAATCTCGTTTAATTTATTTTGAATTGAAGCATTGTCGTATCCATAATTCGAGATATTACACTTAAGTTTTAGCATCTCTTTTTTATCTTTCATAAGGCGAGACAACACATTGGGCATTATATCAATAGGAGTAATAATACCATCTACTCCGTTAGTGATGAATTCAAAAGCCGAACCAAAATCAGTAGTAACCATCGGCAACTTCAATATCTTTGCCTCATTAAAAACCATTGGACATGCTTCTGATGAAGAAAGGCAAACGTAAAGGTCGCTTCGCGCCATATATGGGTAAGGATTTGCTTTTTCCCCCAGCCTTATTACGACATCTTCCAAATTATTTGCTCTTATCATCTCATCAATTTGTCGTGTTTCGACTTGATCGCTATCAGGACCTATTATATACCATCTGAAATTAAGACCTGCATCTTTGAGTTTTTTTGCAATTATTGGAATACAGACAAATCGTTTGACTGGCACTATTCGACCTACAGAAATTAGGGTAAATGTATCGGTTTTAAACAATTCAGTATCTACCGTTGCCTGAGAAAACAATTTTATACGATCAACATCTAAAAGGTTGTAAATAGAAACTGCTTTGGAAGAAAGAGTTGGGTAAATTTTCTTAAAACTTTCTTTTGTATAATCAGATACACTTACTATGTAATCGATTCTTTGATATATTTCAGATTCATCGTGTTTCACACATTCCGTTTCGAAATAACGTTGATAGTCACAATGAATCCATGCCATTTTTTTAACTCCTTTGAATGAAGATGCCAACAATGTTGGTGCGCCTTCTGAGAATCCTACAACAATATCAAAATGGTGTTTTCGCATTATATTATGTGCCACTATCTTTGCAAACCAGACAGGCATTACAACACCTCGCTTTAAATTCCGCTTCTTATAGGGTCTTAGCAAAAAAGCCCAAAACTTGTGTAAGAAATCTAATGAATGAAATGGCTCATAGTAGGAGCTAAGAAGACCATCTGAAATCAAACTATCTTCAAAAACTAATGGTTGACTGTCTTTATTCAAAAGAACTAAGGTTTTTATATCCACTCGTCCTTTTAGGTAACTATATAATGGAAGATATGAACTAATAATGCCTCCCGTACCTGTAGAAGATAATATAAATAAAACTTTAGTGTTCATTAAAGATAGAATTTGATTTTGTCATTTCAGGTGACTGAGACCACACGTAAGCATAAAAAGTAAAAGCGAAATATGGGAAATGTCCTGTGCAAAGTGGCTCAAGAGTAACTAAACACACTCCTAAATAGGTGAGTAAAGCAAACACGATAATACGATTTCTTTTCCCTTTCAAAGGACTAAATACATAATTGAGTAATGCAATTAAACCTATTAACCCATAACAAACAAGATACGCCAAATAATCATTATGAAAACTCACATATACCCCTGATCTACTTAACTTCGCACCTGCTTCTCTCCCCATTCCAAATATCCAATGGGTTGGGTCTGCTTGTAAAAACAAATTGATCTTTGTGCCCCAAATATCCATTCTACCAGTATCGCCTTCAGAAATACGATACATAAAATAATCCATTAAACCACTATTGTATATTGCAAAAACGCTAGCAATTAATGCTAATAAGACTGTGACTTTCAACCTATTTCTGCGTCTTGAAAACAATATAAATACAGAAATACCAACTAAAACAGCAAGAATTGCACCACGTGAAGCGTTAATTATTAGCACCAAAAATGATAAAAGAAATACAGCAATCAATAAGAAAGTATTTATCCGATTTCTATTTTTTTCGGTGAATAATTCAATGAAACAAGCCAAGCTCCCCATTCCAACAACGCCCCCCCAATAATTAGGATCCTGCCAATAATTGCGCTCTGTATCACTATCAAATTCATGAGAAAAATCATTTCCAAATCTAAGATATAAAATACACAACGCGAGGGTTGCTAATATAAAGGCATAAGAAAAGAAATGAGGATATATAGCATCTTCTTTTTTTACGAAATACGCGAAAAAGAATACCATCATAATAGCATAGTAATAATTTATCTCAGAAGAAGAGCTAGAAAGGTTTGTAATTACAGCCAACAAAAAAAGAACAATCAAAACACGTTGTGTTTTAATATGTGTTATTTTTTTTGAATGAACCAAAATAATGCCAAGAAGAATGATTATATAAAACAACCCATTAGCTGGCATATACGATCGGGAATAGCTATTTTGAGCTACAGTCAAAAACAGTGTTAAAACAACTGGTGCCCATGTGGGACGAAATGCAAACAAGGGTACAGATAGTGCCAACAAGAACCCAAAACGGATAGGCATAGGAGGTACCGAATTGACATCGGTCCAAGATACCAAAATTATTAATAAAATGGCATAATATACATATAACCATCGATTTTTATTACTTTCTTTTATCATTGTTGTAAATAATAAAAAAATAATGCAGGTGCTAATCCTCGATATACATTTTGCATAACAGTTGGAATATGTCCAAGTTTGTTTTAAATCATTCCACAAAACACCTTATGAGAGATTTTTTTCTAGAAATAATCTTCCTTTTTCCCGCTCAATATTAATGGAATTGTTAACTTCCAAATAGTTTATGGGGATCGATAATAATTCTTTTCTTGATTTCAAATCGTCTACAGAACGGACATATCGTGATTCTAAATTTAGAAACTTTAGAAGTGATTGTAATCTTGTAAATTTCTTCTCATCAGCACATAATACAATAAACTCTTTATTAAAGATAATACTGAATGCCAAACCATGAAAAGAATCTGTAACAATAAACGCCGAGGCTTTCATCATTTTTAACCAATGTATTGGTGATGATTTCAACAAGTGCTCAACCATGCTTGGTTTATATATAGGCATTCTTTTTTCTTCTGATACAATTTTACAAATATTATCTGTCTCAGAATTTTTCACTAGTAAGAAAGGGTAGACTTGATTTGTTTTATGTGCATGCTTAGTTAATTCATTATAGTCGCCCCATAAAATTGTTGGATCCAATAATTTAACCGCATTTATTCCAAAAACGGTTTTACATATCTCTACAGCTGAGTCCTCTCTTACAGATACAGCTCTAAAAGATTTTAAAGCTCTTTTAACGGTTTCAGTATAAGTAGTATCATTTTCCCACTGTTGCTTTCCAAAACTAGATGAAAAAGACAAATGAGGGTGGTTTTCATCAAAATCTATAAAATATGAAAGATCGATGGGAGAAGTTATATCTTTATTCCAAACTTGATCACTACCAACTATATAAAAATCTGAATCCGGCAGCGCAGATTTGTCCAATTGATACATTTTTTTTGTGAAATGTCCAATGTACCGTTTCCTAAAATATGAAAACAGAATTGTCTGTACGAACACATATCTTGATTCTCTAAATAACCTCAATATACTTTTATTGTACTTGGGGTGAATTAAATTAATGACATTTACCTTATGCCCTAGAGATTTGAGTAATCTAACAGTTGCATAAGTTTGCAACGAACCACCATATGAGTTACCCCAATGTATTGTAAGTAAATTTATTCTTGCCATTTATAGATTACTTACTTTTGTTAAACGATTTCGATCTCTATTTTATCGGTCATACAGATTGATTTCATAAAACTCAAATAATCATCAAAATAATTATCCGCATATTCATCACGCCAAATAAACGTTATTAACTGTTTATCTGAGACATATGGTATGAGATTCTTATATCCAGTAATATAAAGTAAAAATTTTTTTCCAACCCGAGTTGATTTCTCTCCTTTCAAAAACAAAGAAATTACCTTTAAGAACAAGTAATATGGAATGCGATACCTTGCGGGCATTTTTCCATTACAGAACATTTTATGCACCGTACAACCTAAATTTTTTGAAGGTCCCTCAAGAATCCTATTTCTTTCTGCCTCATTCTTTAGTGCTAAATCCTTTAATTCTTCTTTATTCCCATCTTCTGCTTTTAATTTGCATTTCAATATTACACCTTTTAATATGTGCTTTTTTAAATCAGAAGAGCGAAAATCAAAGTGCAAATCATTAGGGGTGAGTTTTATCTCTCCTTTTGGCGTTATCATAACTAAGTCCTGGAGGAGATTTGTGATACTATTACGTTGGTCTTTGACAGAACTATTATTGTATATAGCAGCACCAATAGTTCCAGGCAACTTGGTTAGATATTCAAATCCCTTTACCCCCAAATCTATCATTTTCCTTGACAGGGTACTAACTAATAAGCCACAGTCACAGTCAATAACACCATCTTTAATTTGGAAATTATTACACTTTAATGTCGACACAACTACAGGGATATTTGTGGTATTACGGATATAGAGGTTAGAAGAGCATCCAATAAGTAGAAAATCTATATTTTCTCTATAAAGTACAGAAATCACTTCTTTTAGTTCTAATACCCCTCTCGGTATAACAAAACATTCGGCAATACCTCCTCTATGTATCCACGTTTTCTTTTTTAAGTCAACGCTACTTTCAAACGGAATCTTTTTATCCCGTAAAAAATCGATAAATATCTCTGGGATCATTTCTTTAGAATTTTACGAACAAACTCATTCACCATATCTTTTTCATAGATATTCAAGACACACAAATATGAAATTAATAATGTGCATCCAACGCCAAAGACTCCTATTATCACAAGGCGTATAAACGATGATGGAAATATGCAATGCAGGATTACAGGTATTATAGGTGCCGTAATTGTTATTATTATACAGGGAAATAAAACTTGTTTTATATATTCATGTATACTATATGGAAATATTTTTTTTAGTAACATCATGCATACAATCTGGTTCAAAACAGTCATAGCAATACTCACGAAATAAACAGATGTTGGATTGCCACCATGCTTTAACACAATCCATGCGACAGGTAGAATTGAACAAATAACGATACTAGTTCCAATTTGATAATTTTTCATTTTGCCACTTGCATGAACAACTTGAGATAAAGGCGTGTTCAATGAAGATAATAACATAACAACGAGAATTAATATCGTAAAAGAAATAGTATAATCGGGAACGACGTTTCCTAACCACAAATTCAAGATATAAGGCAACTCTATAATAATAGGCATTGAAAGCAAAAAAAGCATTAAATAGGAAATCTTCGATAGGCTATACATAAGATTCTTAACCCTAGATATATTACCTTCAGCGTACGACTGGACTACTTGAGGGCGGAATGAAACAACAATATTTAATTGAAAACCTTGGATCGCACCTCCTATCATTGCGGAGATTCCTCGTGCGGCATTTACTATTGGACCAAAAAAAGCGTTAAGAAGAATGTTCAAACCTTGATTTTTCAACATATAGGCAAAGGTTCCAAAAATATTCCACCCGGAAAAAGACAACATTTTTTTTAATAAGCCTTTGTCCAGTTCCTTTTGCAATTTAATTGGCTTAAAATAACGTTTGCAATAAAAGAAATTCAATAAAAATGTCAAAACAACAATTACTATATGGTAAATACCATATACCAAGAGTTTATCTGAACTGACATATGGTAGCCACAAGGCAAATAATAATTTTAATACAACTTCTATAATACTTATATATGCATAAAAATTCATTCTTTCGTATGCCATTATTGTCGCAGTATACGGTATTTGCATAATAACGAAGACAAGTGATAGAACAGATAGTTGGTACAACCATTGTGCTGTTGCCATTCTATCTTCAGGAATCACCATTTTTTCGTTTAAATACCATAAGCCTACAGTTTCTAATAACAAAACTACTATGACTGACAATAATAATTGAATTAACAACGATACTGTATAAACTTTTGTAAGAGAATCTTCACCTTCAGTACCTTTCTTATAATTATAAAATCTTTGTGTGCCATTTGACATCGATGTATTAAGGAATCCGAACATGGAAACAAAACCTCCAACGACATTATTAATTCCATAATCAACAACTCCAAGCGCCTGCAAGACAACTCTAGTAGTATAAAGTGACACTACTAATACTAGAATCATTCTGAGATATAAAAAAAAGGTATTTTTGGCTATTAGTTTATTATTTGATGACGTAGAATTCATAATTAGGTCCCCAATCTATATTAAGCCATACAACTTGGTGCAACAGGAAAAACAACATACTATCTCAAATATTGGGAAATGTTTTTAGCAATTCTTATTGAGAAAATTCTTGCTCCTTGAGAATTGAGATGCATTGGCTCTGCGAACCACTCCTTATGTTGCATAAAAGTTGAGTCGACATAATAATCTATAAATGAAACATTATACTTGTTGAAGATATCTATCACTGGGTTCAATCCGATTGATGAGTTTGCACCATATTTTGGAGAAGCTACCACCGCCAAAGGGACTTTGTGATTTTGAGCTAAAATTAATAACTTCTCTACATATCGTAGTTTGAAAGAGTCGATTTCAACCGATTGTTTTTTATTTTCCTCTGGTTCCCTATTATATTCTCCATCCAATGGCAAATAGCCATTTGAAGGCATCGGCCTATACAAGACATTTTCAGCTAAAAGCGAAAATAATTTTGAGTTGAAGCGTAAAAGACCAAGATGAACCTTATACCATTCTTCAGCAGAAACATCTTTGATAATTTCACTTATATTATGATTCCTATAATATGGTTTCAACAAAGAAATATATCGTTTATGACCATTATCATTTTTATAGACATTAATATCAAAAGCGGGCTCAACATCGTACAATATCAACTTTGGGTGATAGCGTTCGAGTATCATTTCCAACAATCCATATGCAAGTACAACTCCATTGCCATCATATCCTGCGTTATAAACATCAAGTCCTAAAGTATCACTAATGAAGGGGGTATCATAATGATGACTAGCACGACTAGAGCCAAGTATAATCACATCATGACAATCATTCATCACCAAATCATTAAGTGCACGTGTTTTCCCTCCTTTTGCATGAGTCTGCAAGTAATCGCCCAATTTGCCAACAGCAAAATCAATGGCTGCGACAATTAAGAAGAATAAAAGGATATTGACAATGAATCTTTTCATATTTTAAAAACTTACATAAATGAAAGATCCACCATCGAGAACTCCGAAGTTCAAGACTAAACAGAAGAGAACAACAGAAATCACCCACTGCATTACTTTAGTATCGAGGAAAGAAAAATTGTTCTTGAAAAACTCGTCCCTCATATCCTTAAAGATCATTATGAACAAGCCAATGGAAAGCATAAGAATTGCGGCTCCGCCTAGATCATGCAAATTAGGAACTCCCCCATTTGTAAAAATCTTGACAATAACATCACCTGCTTCTCCGATAGTAGGCATGCGGAAGAAGATCCAAGCGAAGTTGACTAACAAGAAAGTGATGATGATACGAATTATCTTAACAGCCCAATTCTGACCTTCGTACTTCTGCCAACCCAAAGCTTTTTCGACAATCTGGAATAATCCATGCATACATCCCCAAGCAATGAAAGTCCAGTTTGCTCCATGCCAAATACCACTCACCATGAAAGTCACGAAGATATTCCAATAGGTGCGAGGTTTACTGCAACGACTTCCTCCAAGTGGAATATAAATTTGCTGGGTTAACCATCTTGTTAGTGAAATATGCCAACGTCTCCAGAAATCTGTTACACTAATCGCAAAATAGGGTCTACGGAAGTTATCAATCAGATTAAAGCCTAAGGTGCGAGCGATGCCAATAGCCATCAAAGAGTAACCTGCAAAGTCGCAATAGATCTGAATGGAATAAAAGATGCTTGCCACAAAATTGGTACCGCCGTTATAATGAATGTAATTGGCATAGACAGTATCCACAAATAGTCCTAATCGGTCGGCAATTACTAATTTAAGGAACATGCCCCAAAGGAGCATCTTCAATCCTTCACGTCCTTGATTGTAATCGAAAATATGTTTCTCCTTAACCTGTGGCAACAACTCATCTGCTTTGCTAATAGGACCTGACATTACCTGTGGGAAGAATGAAACAAAAAGCAGATAATCGATCAAGTTATGCTCTGCTCTAGTCCGTTGGTGATATACATCAAGCATATAACCCATAGCCTGAAATGTGAAGAAAGAGATACCTACAGGAATCGTCCAATTCAATCCAGGCATTGCAAACTGCAATCCTATGGCAGATAACCCTTCGCTGATGCTATTATTCAAAAAATTATAATACTTGAAAACTAGCAATGGTAAGAAGCCGAGTAAAGTAAATAACCAAACTAGATACTTTCGTTTCTTGGGTGTATACGTATTCTCTTGGCTATCTAGACACAATCCGCCGTAATAAGTTATCAGCGTTACTCCAAGCAACACGATAGCAAATGCCGGTTTCCAATTCATATAGAGCAAATAGCTCACAATCAACAGCCATATCTTACGCCATTGGTTCCCCCTTAATGGAATTGCCCAATATACAGCAAAAATGATTGGGAAGATTACCCAGAATTTGAAATCGTTAAATGCCATCCAAAGTGTCCACTATAAGTGGTAAAAATAATAAATCCTAGAACTTGCGCCAAACCATCTTGTTGACGATGCCAACGTAGCTCTGGATGATCTTGACTACTTTGGTCGAAACATTCTCATCCACGTAGTCGGGAACAGGGAGGCCGTGATCGCCATTGTTGTTCATAACCACTGCACACTCAACAGCCTGGAGGAGCGACTTCTCGTCGATGCCAGCGATGAAGAAACAACCCTTGTCGAGGGCTTCAGGGCGCTCGGTAGAGGTGCGGATGCACACTGCAGGGAAGGGATGACCAACGCTGGTGAAGAACGAAGACTCCTCTGGGAGTGTACCAGAGTCGGAAACTACTGCATAAGCATTCATCTGGAGGCAGTTGTAGTCGTG
>JAEEGL010256617.1_pt1 | contig 26657 bp, 25 predicted proteins | sample 9134231 | NCBI WGS metagenome assembly JAEEGL01 (sample SAMN16246548, study PRJNA631951) | gut metagenome | biome: gut microbiome; feature: rumen; material: fiber-attached | host: Bos | place: Iran: Karaj | collected 2018-10 | reverse complement strand
GTTCACTCGCTTGCAGCTCGCTCCAGTAACGAATTCGCGCATTCATTCCAATTCGACTTCGTCGAAGGAATGCGCTCACTCCTGATTCACTTTCTCACGAAATGCGCAGCAGAGTGCGCATTTCTGTCTGAACAGTAACATGTCATATTCTTAAACAACAAGCAAATCCCAATTGAGTTGAAAGAACAAACAATCCATGTTATACTGTGTCATGGTAGCGTATTAAAGTGCAGCGCATATTTAGATTTTGGAGGTAGCCTATGAGCTGGGAAAACAATATAAGAAAGGTTGTTCCATATACACCAGGAGAACAACCCAAGATAAGCAATATCATCAAACTGAACACTAATGAGTGCCCCTATTCTCCAGCTCCTGCCGTTAAAAAAGCTCTGGATGAATTTGACTATGATTCGCTTCGCCTATATCCAGATCCGAATTGTAGCATACTTATAAAGGCTTTATCTGATTATTATAAAGTTCCACAGGATCAGATTTTTGTAGGCGTAGGTTCAGATGATGTAATATCTATGGCTTTTTTGACATTCTTTAATTCTGAAAAGCCAATTCTTTTTCCGGATATTACATATTCTTTCTATGATGTTTGGGCTGACCTGTACAGAATCCCATATAAAAAGATGCCACTTGATAACGATTTTAGGATAATCAAGGAAGACTATTTCAAGGAAAATGGTGGTATTATTTTTCCAAATCCAAACGCGCCAACAGGTATTCTCGAAAATATTGATATGGTTGAAGATATTGTAAAGAATAATCCTGATGTCGTTGTGATAGTCGATGAAGCATATATTGACTTTGGCGGCGAGAGTGCGCTTCCTCTTATAGATAAGTACGATAACCTTCTTGTAGTGCAGACTTTTTCAAAATCCAGAGCCATGGCTGGAATGCGCATTGGCTTTGCCTTTGGCTCAAAGAAGCTTATTGGGTACTTGAATGATGCCAAGTTTTCTTTTAATTCCTACACAATGAACAGACCTTCCCTGGAGTTTGGCGCAGCAGCGCTTTCTGATGACGCATATTTCAAAGATGTCTGTAGCAAAATTGTTGCCACCCGCGAAAAGACCAAGGTTAGATTAAAAGAACTTGGCTTTGAATTCACGGATTCCTCAAGTAATTTCATTTTTGCAAAGCACGAGTCTAAACCAGGTAAAGAAATCTTTGATGAACTAAGGAAACGTGGAATAATTGTCAGACGTTTTGATGCCCCAAGAATTAGTGAATATCTGCGAATTTCGATTGGTACTGACGAAGAAATGGATAAGCTTGTTGCTGCACTTAAGGAGATTCTTTCATAAGTCATAAATCATGAAAGATAAAGTTCAATCATTTTTGCTGCTTTCATGGGATAAAATGGATTCTTACTATCCTCATAAGTAGCAATGAAATTGACTCCAGGGATGAAGCCTGCTTTGGCATATTTATTTACTTTGTATAGGAAATTGCTTTCAAGATAAGAAGGATCATCCATTTTTCCAAAATGTTCCCATATGAAGAATTGACCAGTACTCTTATTTATTGCCTTAAAATCAGGGTAAAACGATTCATTACCAAATGTCATTTTTTCTTCGTACCTATATGAAATTCCTGCCCTGAATAGCTCGTCAGCGATCATAGCTTCAGATTTAGATCTAACCATATCACCTTTAAGTGTTTTGATGATGAGATTTTCAGGGTATTTGTCATTTTTCTCATATTCGTTATCAGACCATTCTGCGCCATAAATGCAATCTGTGTTCCAAAGGTCAGGGAGAATTTTCTTAAAATAAGGATTCTTTCTTATCATGTCATCTGGATCTTTGGGGCTTTTTCTTAGATAAGAATCTATTGCTTTTATTTCTTTCTCGTAAGCAGCCAACTTGTCATTATAGTAACGTTTGAGCAAAAGCTTTTTGACAGTTTCTTTTTCTGCTGAAGTAATGTATTCACGAGTGCTATCAGTCAGCTTATAAAATTTGTAATTGTTTCCATTTTTACTAAATGAAATCCTTCCTTCAGGAAATTGTTCTTTTGAATACTTGTTTTGAAGTAATTGAAGCTGTTCCATAAGACGCTTCTTTTCTTCGAGCATTATTTCTTTAATCTCCATATAACCGCCTTTGCTAAAATAATAAAATTGAAAATCGGCAAGATATTTGCCAATAGAAATAAGAGTGTGTTGGTAAACAATAACATGACTTGTCAAAAAAGTAAATACCATTTTCATATATCTCTGTGAATGCTTGGAAATAAGGATAAAGCTTTCATGCGCCGCGGGTAAATCAAGCCACAATCATCATCTTACCCACACCAAATTTTTCTGTTTGGGTAAATGAATAGAAAACAGGGATCTTGCCCACGGCCCCAATTAATTGTATGGGCATACGCTTAAAAATACGTATTTTTACCCATGACACATCTAAATTTGTTTAAGATTTGGCTCGAATATCCCGATTATCCGTGGGCAAATTCAAAGAAATAACGGCATTTACCCATGACGCAATTTTTCTCTTGGGTAAGATATCTAAAATAGGTGTTCTTACCCAAAACACGTCTTTCCCTCGTGGGTAAAGCATTAAAAATAAAAGATATTACCCAGATCCTCACCATTTAGTTCTAAAGGCTTAAGGAATGTAGAAAAATCAGTGGCGTTGGCATTCGCTTTACAGTACGCGTGGCAGGTGCAGACCTTATAAAACTCAAACGTTGTGATTTTTGAAGATTGATGATACAATCGTGTGGTTGTTATTCAATGTGTTTATTAACGGGAGAGTTTTATGTTAAAATTTTTTATGGAATCACTGATAGGTCAGTATATAACAGTTTTTATTGTGTCAATGGTACCGCTTGTTGAACTTCGAGGAGCGATTCCGTTTGCATATGGTTTCTCACATACATCAACCGGATTTAATCTTTTAGTTGGATATATTCTTATTGCTATCGGAAATATGATTCCTGTACCACTTATTTACTTCTTTGCGAGAAAGGTTTTGGAGTGGGGCAAGGATAAGCCTGTAATTGGAGGATTTTTCACCTTCTGCCTTGAAAAAGGAGAAAAAGGGGGCAAGAAGCTTCAGGAGAAGGCTGGTAGAGGATTGTTTGTTGCACTTCTTCTTTTTGTAGGAATCCCTGTTCCTGGAACGGGCGCATGGACAGGTACTTTGGCTGCCAGTATTTTGGATATGGATTTTAAAAAGACTGTATCTGCGGTTATTTGCGGTATTGCTCTTGCAGGTATAATTGTCGGTGTTGTTTGTACACTGGGATTTGGTGCCTGGTTTGGTATTACTACCTGATGTGACTTTGGATTGCTTGATAATTGATAGGAGATTATATGGAAAGCTATACAGATTTTGCGGCTGTATATGATACCTTCATGGATGAAACCCCATACGATGTATGGGGTGATTTTATAGCCGGATTAATAGAAAAATATGGTGTGTCGAAGCCGTACAAGCGTGAGAATTTGGCGGACGGTATAGATGCGGACAGGGATTATGAATGCCATGAGGATATCGAATCTGCAGCTGATGAAAACAATGAAAGTAGTGATGAAATAGACTATGAGACAGCCCTTGAGCAGGAGCGAAATCTCGTCGTAGAGCTGGGGTGCGGAACCGGAAGCTTTACCATGGAGATGGCAAAAAAAGGCTATGACATCATGGGAATAGATCTTTCTGAGGAAATGCTGGAAATAGCCAGAAGAAAGGCGCAGGAAAACGGTCTTAATATCATGTATCTAGAGCAGGATATGAGAGAGCTTGATCTATACTGCACCACAGGAACAATTGTAAGCGTGTGTGATAGCATCAATTATCTTCTTGAAGATAAGGATGTTATAGAGACATTTAAGCTTGTTAATAATTTTCTGTTTCCTAAGGGAATCTTTATATTCGACTTTAATACGCTACACAAATATCGTGATGTTATTGGAGATACTACAATCGCAGAAAATCGTGAGGATTGTAGCTTTATCTGGGAAAACTATTATCACGAGGAAGAACATATCAACGAATATGATGTGACTATATTCGCCAAATGCGATGGAAAAGAAGATATTTTCCAAAGATCAGTGGAGACTCATTATCAAAGAGGCTATACGCTTGATGAGATGAAAGCCTTTGTAAAGGAAGCGGGGATGGAATTTGTTACAGCTATCGATGCTGATACTCACGTTGAACCGACAGAGGACAGCGAGCGCATCTACGTAGTGGCAAGAGAAAGCGGAAAGTAAAGCGGACAATGTGGAGTGGCGTGGACTATGGGGACGGGGTTAGCGGTTCATTTTACAACAAAATGAACCGCTAACCCCGTCCCACATAGTCCATATTTTTATACTTCTATTTCACCTTCAAAAACCGTGGTGGCAGGACCTTCCATTATTACAGAGGAAGATGCCTCTCCGTCCCAGGAGCAGGTAATGTCGCCGCCAAGAACGTGTACAACGACCTTGTTGTCTGTAAGACCGTTAAGAATGCAGGCAACAGTTGTAGCACAGCATCCTGTGCCGCAGGCCAGGGTTTCGCCGGTTCCGCGTTCCCATACACGCATGTGAACGTTGCCACGGTCATCAATCTTTACAAACTCTGTGTTGGTGCGCTTGGGGAAGTATTCGTGATTTTCGAATAATGGTCCAAAGTGCTCAATGTCAAAGGTCTCCAGATCAAATTCATCCGGAAGAAAAACTACAGCGTGGGGATTTCCCATGGATACACAGGTCATTTCCCAAGCTCTTGAACCTGCTTCGATTGGCACTTTAATGGCCAAATCGCCGTATTTTTCGCTGGCTGCTTCATATCCGGCAGTGTTCTTTAGAATATCAGCGGGAACAGCTATTGGGACAAGCGATGGTTCCAAAACAGGAGCGCCCATGTCTACCTTTACTGATGATACCTTTCCGTCATTGCCAACTGACAGATCAATGTATTTTTTCTTGCCGGCGCTTACAATTACAAGCTGCTTTTTGTCAGTTAGTTTATTGTCATATACGTACTTGGCTACGCATCTTATGCCGTTTCCGCACATCTCTGATCTGGAACCGTCGGCATTGTACATTTCCATTTCGAAATCAATATCAGCATCATCAACAGGATTTATGAATATAAGACCATCAGAGCCTATTCCGAAATGTCTGTCGGATACTCTTATGGCCAGTTCTGATTTTTTGTCCTGAGGGATCTTTTCTTTCAGTCCGTTAATATAAACGTAGTCGTTTCCACAACCTTCCATTTTTGTGAATTTCATAGCCGCTCTCCTGTCATTTAGTGTCTAAGATTAGATGGTTACTCTATTCATACAAATATATCATAATAAGTAACAATTTTTAAAATAATATTGATAATTTTGTGCTTCAAAAACTCTAACAAATATGATAGATTTTATGATTAGGGGAAGTATAAATTATTTATTAACTGAACTTAATAGAAAATTTATGCTTTAAAAGAGTATCGGGGGACTTGGGCATGAATAAGGGGAGTAAAAAGATCGCATTCGTTTCTTCTTCTGGAGGGCATTTGGAGGAGATATCCAGATTAAGAGGCATAGAGCGAAAGTACGATTGTTTTTTGATCACAGAAAAAAGTGATTTTGTTATCAAGGATTTTTGTGAAAAGAAGTACTACGTACCCATGATGAACAGGAAGCAGCTGTTTTTTATTCCTAGGTTTATTTGGTTGTTTTTCCTGACATGGATCATTCTTTTGAAAGAAAAACCGGATTTTATCATAACTACAGGTGCGCTTGTGGCGTATCCATTTTGTGTTGTGGGAAAACTTCTGGGGATCAAGATTATTTATGTGGAGTCCTTTGCCAGAGTAAGCGAGCCGTCATTAACGGGGAAGCTCGTTTACAACCTTTCAGATCTTTTCATGGTTCAGTGGGAGGATATGCTGAGGGAGTACCCTAAGTCAATGCTTGGAGGCGGCATATTTTGATTTTTGTTACACTTGGAACGCAGAAATTTCAGATGAACAGGCTGATTAAAGCAGTGGATGAAATTGCTCTTTCCGTTAAGGAGGAGATTTTTATTCAGAGGGGCTTTTCTGATTATGTTCCAAAGAATTGTAAATACGTAGATTTTCTGGATGCGGATAAGTATGATGAGAAAATTTCCGAATGCAGTATTTTAATTACTCACGCCGGAGTCGGAACAATCATAACTGCTATAAACAATAAGAAACCGATTATAGTAGTGCCTCGAATGAACAAATACTTAGAGCATGTGGATGACCATCAGTGCCAGATAGCCAGCGCTTTTTCTTCAAAGGGGTGCGTGCTGGAGTGCCGCGACACTGATAGATTAAAGGAATATATTGATAAGGCGAAATCCTTTGATTTTCAGCCCTACAAACTGGGAGAGAGCAATATCGAGGAGACTATCATTGATTTTATCAATATATTCGACTAGAAATTGTTGGTGTAGGGTTTTGCAGTAATGAACAGGAGCAATAAGGCGGTTAACACGAATATAATACAGATGGGGGTAGATTCTTTAGTACTCCTTATTGTCTATTTCATAGAGCGCAAGGCTTTTGAGGACCTTCTTTTTCCGGAGGAATATCCCAAATGTCTCGCGCTTGTTGTGGTTTTCGGAGTGATTTATCTTCTTTTGAACAAAGAAGCCAGGATATATAATGTGACTTTTTTCTTTTATCTGGACAGATTTTGGCGAATTATCACGAGGTCCTGGATGATTTCAGCAGGGATCACCATGGGAATTATGTACGTTTACGGACCTTCTGCTGAAATAAGAAGTTTTCATCTACATTTTATGGTCGTAGCTTATTTTGCACTTATGCTTAGTATGGTGATATCCAGATTCCTGCAGATGTCTCTTGCAACCTATCAGGCGCCCAGATCGCTTTATGTGGGTACTTTTGCTGAGTACGAGAAATTCAACTACTACCTGAACAAAACCAGCATGAAGATTGAAGAAGTTGGATATGTAATTCAGGGAGAAATGCCAGCTAAGCGGACCTATAACATTCTTGGAACAGTCAGAGAACTGGAAAACATTATTAGAGCCAATGAGATTGATCAGGTGTTTTTTATACAGCACCGGAATGACAATCTTTTGAATATTCAGGATCAGATAGATCTGTGCATTGAAATGGGTGTGACAGTCAAGGTAGTAATGGACTATGCCAGTACCCACAATATTCAAAGATCTGACAGTTACGTGAGCAGCGTTGGAACGTATCCGGTAATAACCTATCATACCGTGGCGCTTAACAGCTATGAGCAGATGGTAAAAAGGTTGGCGGATGTTGTATTTTCAGCATTGTTACTGCTTCTTTTTTCACCAATAATGCTTATTACTGCAATAGCCATCAAGCTTGACTCCAGGGGACCTGTTCTTTACAAGCAAAAAAGAGTTGGTCTAAATGGCAGGGTTTTTACCATGCTGAAATTCAGGAGCAGGTACGAGGATAACGGCCTACAGGAAAATGACAGTCTTTTGAATAAGACGTCAGATGATCCTAGAATAACCAGAGTTGGGAGGTTTATTCGAAGGACCAGGATAGATGAATTGCCGCAGTTGATAAACGTAATTCTTGGGGATATGAGTCTCGTGGGGACGAGGCCGCCTAAGCTTGAACAGATTTCCAAATATAAAAGGGAACAGTGGAGAAGAATCAGCATTAAGCCTGGAATTACAGGCCTGTGGCAGATAAGCGACAGAGACCGGATCGTTAATTTTGACGAGGTTGTGGAGCTGGATCTTAAGTATATCGATAATTGGACCATAGGCTATGACATAGTAATAATGTTTAAGACGATTGGTTTTCTTATGAAAAAGTGGAGGATATGAAAATGGATAGAAGTGAAGTGATTGAATTAAAGAAAAAGCTGGATGTTACAGACCTTTCGGGAGAAAAGGTAATGATCGATTTTGAGTCCGGAAAGTATTTCATGATAAAGGGCGCAGGAAACGATATTTGGGACATGATCCAGGAGAAAATCACAGTTGGGGAGATCATAGATAATCTTATGGGTGAGTACGATGTGTCACTAGATACATGCACCCAGTCTGTTGAGTCTTTTCTGACAAATCTGAAGAAGTTAGAATTTATCTGATGTTGGAGGCAAAAAAGTGTTAAGTACTATCATCAACAATTTCCACATGGAAAAGCTTTTTTGGATTTTTAAGAAAAAGCTCAAATACATGATATTAGTAGGACTTATCTGCGGTGTTCTTGCAGGTGGCGGAGCCATGATAATGAAGAAGAATGTGTATGCAGCGCAGATTTCTTTGTATGTTTACAGTAACCCTGATTATATCAATGATAATGGAATCAACATTTCCAGCAGTGATATAACTCAGGCCAGCGGACTTTTAAACAGTTACATGCAGATACTTAAAAGTGACAGCTTCCTTACATCAGTTATTGAGGCAGCGCAGCTTGATGAGAATTACTATACGCCGGCAGCTTTAAGGCAGAATATAGCAGCTAATGCGGTTTCAGGCACAGCGGTGTTTAAGGTTACAGTTTATGATCTTGATCCACATAATGCCATGATAATTGCCAATACAATCGGAGAGCTGGCACCGGATAAGATTGTCAGCATAGTAAAATCAGGTGGAATAGAGGTGCTTGACCAGGCGAAGCTTCCTACGGTTCCTTATGAGTCTACAAGTGTCGTTTTGATGACCCTTATTGGAATCCTGTTCGGAGGCTTTATTACAGCACTGTTTTTTGTTATCAGGGGACTTAGAGATACAAGGTACAGACGTCTTTACGAGGTTACCGATGCCTTCAATATTCCTGTGCTTGGCATTGTCCCTCAGATAGAGGACAAGGGCGCAGACGGAGAGCCAAACGTTACCCTGTCACAGAATAGTCCCTTCGTACTTCGTGAAGCCTACAACGAGGTAAGAACAAGCCTTCTTTTCATGGAAAATGGAGAGAAGTGTCCTGTGTTCGCAGTTACAGGTGCTGACTATGATGAGGGAAAGACTACAAACAGCGTTAACCTTGCAATTATCTATGCAATGATGGGCAAAAAGACTCTTCTTATAGATGCAGATCTTCGAAATGGCGACGTCGCTGAGAAGTTTGGAATAACCTCAAAGCCGGGACTTAGCGAATATCTTGGAGGAATAGAGAGTAAGCTTAGTGTTCACAAGGGAGTTAGAGAGCATCTTGATGTAGTTACAACCGGAGTGATTCCACCTAATCCTACAGACCTTCTTATAAGTGAGAAATGGAAGAATATGATCACGGCCTGCAAGGATGAGTATGATGTAATAATCATAGATACTCCTTCGATCGGTGTAGTTGCGGATGGTGTTGAGGTAGTGAACGTTGCAACAGCTTTTGTTGTTGTAATTCGTGAAGGCCTGACAAGATTTGAGAGAGAAGAACTTATAGTAAGACGCCTTGATGCAGTTGGCGCCAAGATCTGCGGCTTTATTTACAACGGAATGGATGTAAGATCTGCAGATTATAATCATAAGGATTACGTAGGTGATGGAGAGTATGGTAAGCGTAGTAGTGCCAGTGTACAACACTGATAAATACTTAAGAAGATGCATGGATGCACTGGTTTCTCAGACCATCTCAAGGGATGATTATGAGATTGTGGTGGTAAATGATGGCTCCACAGACAGCTCGCCGGACATTCTTAAGGAATATGTCCGAAAGTATCCGGATATTGTCAGGGTTTTTGACAGGCAAAATGGCGGGCAGGGCTGTGCAAGAAATTATGGCATACGCATGGCTAAGGGTGATTATATCGGCTTTGCAGATTCTGATGATTACGTCGATATAACTATGTTTGAAAAAATGTATAAGCTGGCTAAAAGGGAAGATGCAGACCTTGTAGAGTGCCACTATCACAGTATGCTGGAAGAAGCTGGCAGCTACAAGGAAATTGATACCCGCGGCACGATAAAGGCTCACAAGGACATGAAGGAGCTATTTATAGATCCACAGGTATCTCCCTGGAATAAGCTATATAGAAAGAGCATAATTCTTGACAATGACGTGCAGTTTCCTGAGGGAATTATTTACGAGGATACTGCATTTTATATTAAGGCTATTCCTTTCATAAAAAAGCATGCCTATCTGGATGAGAAGCTTGTCTATTACAGCGTAAGACAGAACTCTACAATGACAGGCAGCAGTCTTGGCATGAAGGCTGGAGATATATTAAAGGTTCTTGAGGATATTCTTACTTTTTATCACAAGAAAGGTCTTTATGTGGATTACAAGGCTGAGCTTGAATATTTCTGTGTGAAAATAGCATTTTGCAGCAATTTCAGCAGAATTGGCAGAGTTGATAACAGATATATGAGGCATGAGCTTTTAAGTAAGACCAGGGATTTTGTAAATAAGAGATTTCCATATTACAGGAAAAACAGCTATTTTACCGGAAAGACCGGCATGTATATCAGGTCGGTTGCTAAATGGAACAGCGGAATATACGCATTTGTTTTATCTAAGGTTATGGTGGGGTAAGGAAGATGAATCCAGTTATTTCGGTGGCTATGGCTACCTATAACGGAGAAAAGTTCATAAAAGAGCAGCTTAGCTCAATCCTTTCCCAGACTTTACCTGTGGATGAGATAGTTATCTGCGATGACAGATCTAGTGATAGAACCTCGTATGTAGTCTGTGACTATATTAAAAACAATGACTTAGAAAAGATTATTTCTTTTGAGGTAAATGAAACTAATCTTGGCTATGCCTCAAATTTTATGAAAGCTCTTTTGAAGACCAAAGGAGATTACATTTTTTTCTGCGATCAGGATGATATCTGGACGGATAGCAGGGTGGAAGAAATGATAGGGGTCATGGAAAAACACCCTGAAATAGGACTTCTTGGTTCTGAGTTTGAGCCATTTAAATGCTCAGAGGATGCGCCGGATGTTCCAAGGTGGGAGCTGGACAGGTTCAGGAATGATGGAAGCCTTGAAAAGCTTTCCTTTAATTCAGAGAATATATTTATTGGCTGTCAGGGCTGCACAATGCTTGTGAGACGAAGCTTTATAGAAGAAATCAAAGACTTTTGGTATGAGGGCTGGGCCCATGACGAGTTTGTCTGGAAGATGGCCTTATCAAGAGATGAACTGTATTTCTACCACAAGGTTACCTTGAAAAGAAGGCTTCATTCCAGTAATGTGACGCTTCATAAGGAGCATCAAAACGCTCAGAGACTTAAGTATCTGACAGACCTTGAAAAAAGCCATAAAGCCACGAGGAATTATATAAAAGGGGCAGATGGCATTGGTAACAGAAATGAAAAGATGGCTCTATTAAATAAGCATATTAAAGCAACGCTGATGCGAATAGAGCTGATCAGAAACAGAAAGCTTTTTAACAGTATAAGACTTCTTGGATATATGGACTGCTATCACAAGAAAAGATCCATTCCGGTGGAGCTTATGATGGCGCTGAGGAAATGAAAAAATGGCAACTGCGATATCGAATGTGGAGGGAAAATGTAAATATATAAAAGATTCAAAGGAAAGCCTTTATTTTAGAAAGGTTTCTTTTGTATACCTTTTTTCACTCTATGTTATGCCGCAGTATTTTGGCATTCAGCTGCCTTTTTTCGATCTTACAATAGTAAGATTCATGATAATAATCATGGCGGTATTTATTATCTCCAGCAATCAGAGACTTGCGGATTTTGGAAAAATGCTAAAAACGGAAAAGGTGGCAAGAATCCTTCTTCCTTACCTTTTTGTGGTGAGCTATACCATGGTGTTTAGAGCCGACCTTAAGGCATTTCTTAATCCATTTTTTGAAATCCTTGAGATGTTTCTTTTGATCTATAGTATCCGCGATGCGCTTGGAACCAAGCAAACAATAAGGTGCATCATTGGATTTTTGTACCTTCTGACCATTCTTGGAATTGTTGAGGCAATCTTTAGAGTGTCTCCGTTTTCTTATCTTGTGACGATTAAAGGACTTTATACAGGAAGGTTTATAAGGGGCGGACATTACAGAATTATGAGTAACTGTAACCACTCTCTGGGATACGGGCTTTTGCTTGTTACAGCCCTTCCTTTTGCAGCCTATGATTATGAAAAGGAAGAATTTGATGCGCTTTTCAGACCGGTACTTCTGGCGCTTATGATTGTCAACGTCTTTCTTACCGGTTCAAGATCTTCCCTTGGCGTAGCAATTGCGGAGGTGTTTTTTATATTTGCTCTTTCAGATATAAAGTACCTTAGAAGAAATCTTCTAGCTATTGTAGGCTTTGGAATCAGCTTCTTTATGCTGCTTATGCTGTTTCAGAGAACCTCTGTGGGACGTTATATTTTATTGCAGCTTACTTCACTTATAGACTCATTTTGCGGTACAGAGTTTTCAATAAAATATGGCTCAAATCTTAAGCAGCTTGTTCAGAGTGCCCATTATCGCAAGCTGATTAAGAAGGTTTACAAGGTAAGCTGGCTCAATCCCCTTGTTGGAATAGGGCGTAAAAGAGGCTTTTCTTCTGTTATTGACGGTCTGGTTGTTAAATCAATAGACAATTTCTATATCGCAGAATATGTAAGATACGCTTATCCCGGTCTTATAGCCAATTTGCTGTTTATGGCATACATGGTCCTTCACATGGTATGTGATGCCGTAAGAACAAGGTCTGCACTTATCAGAGCACTACTAATTGGTACGGTGTTTTATTGTCTGCATCTGGAAATTGCAGATTCTTTGCAGACGCTTAAGTATTTGTATATTATTTTTGGTCTTTATATTTGTGCTGACAAAAAGGAGTATGTTCCTGAGACTGATCCATGCAGGTACATCAAAAAGAGGAAGCTAAGGTATGCATGACAAGGACAAGCTGATAAACAGAATAAAGGACAGAATGCTTCTTGGAACAGCGTACGATCAGCTTATGCTTAGGCTTCGGTATAATGATGAGAAAACCCGCTTTCTCTACAGTGTTATGGCTGGGCAAAAGCACAGGATGATCTTTTACCGCAGATTCAAAAAAAGATATCTGGGCAGCTGTACCAAAGAAAGACCCTGGGAGGCTCTTCCAAAGGAAAAGAATCCTGATACTGTATGGATTATGTGGCTTCAGGGAATGGACAATGCTCCGGAACTTGTAAAAAGGTGCGTTGAAAGCCAGAAAAAGTACCTGCCTGATAAAAAGTTTATCGTCCTTAATGAGAGTAATTACACTGATTATGTAACGCTACCGGATTTTATTGTTCAAAAGAGAAAAAATGGAATCATAAAAGATGCGCATTTTTCAGACCTTATAAGAAATGCAGTGCTTATAAAGCATGGCGGCTACTGGCTTGATTCCACGGTTTTACTTACGGGGGAAAATATCTTTAAGGACCTTGATAAGCTTTCGTTTTTTATGCCAAGCTTTTATTACTTTGGGTTTAATCCTGAGGTGATGGAGCTTAACAATTGGATGATTTATAGCACCACTAATAACAATATGCTTTGTCTTTTACAAGAGCTTTTGTATGCCTATTGGAAGGAGCATGACAGGGCAGAAAACTATTTTTTGTATCAGATAATGGAGAGCATAGTAAATGACTATTACAAAGAGGACTACGAGAATATTCCTGTCATAAGTCAGGCTCAGAGCCATGTTCTTGCAACCTATATTTATGATGCATTTGATGCCGAAAGGTTTGAACTATTAAAGAAAACAACGCAGATTCACAAGCTTAGCACCAGATTTGATAAAAAAAGGCTAACGGAAGGAACCTTTTACGATGTTGTCATCCGCAGTGGAAACTACTGATATAAACATAATAAGCAAAATAGAACCGGCAGCAGGCAACAGGATTCCAAAGCTTATCCATTACTGCTGGTTTGGTGGAAAGCCTCTTCCCAGGGAGCTTAAGGAGTGTCTTGATACCTGGGAAAAGCTAAAGGGCTACACCATAATGCGCTGGGATGAGGGTAATTGCAGCTTTGATGAAAATGATTTTGTAAGAAACACCTATAGGGACAGGCAGCTAGGCTTTATTGGTGATTACTACAGGCTTAAGGCTGTTTATGAGTATGGAGGCATATATCTTGACACGGATGTTAAGATAAACAAAAGCTTTGATGAGCTCCTAAAGCACAGAGCTTTTCTGAATTTCATTTTTGATTGCTCTGTGGGAACCGCTATAATTGGCGGTGAAAAGGGAAATCCTTTTTTCAAGGGTATTATGGATATGTATGATAATTCAGTCATACTGCCAGCTGACAGGAATATAGAAAAGACCTTTGAAGAAAAGGATGGAAAGCTTTTTGTTCACGGCTATGCCACCAGCAATTATTATTACACCTATTACATTTTGAAACATTATCCAAGTTTTTTACTAAATAATAAATTCCAGGATTTGAAGGACTTTGTGATATATCCCAAGGAACTTTTTGAAATTGGAACCTTGACGGGAAGGCATTTTGCCGTGCACCTGAACGCAGGAGAGTGGCGAAGTAACAAGGACTTAGGCGGCGGATTAAAGAAATTTATAAAGAATACTCTTCGGAGTAATGAAGCTATATATAGATTTGTTCAGATATTGGTTAGAAAAAGAAGATATAAGAGACTAAATAAGGGTATTCCGTTTTATGCGTACTCAGTTGCTCAAAGGAACGGAAGCCGGTTACCGGAGCTATAAAATTGAGACATTATTTCTTTTCACAGTTAAAGTCAATGTTTATTGAACAGCTAAGCGGCGTGTATGTTTATCATATACTACTGGCGTTTTTATTTGCTGCGCTTGTAGTGATAATACCAGGGTATATCAAGGTCTGCAGAAAAAATGAGTATTCCTGGAAGGACGTTTTGATAAGCTATTTTGCGCTGGTATATATAGGAATAGTACTGATTATTACAATTTTCAGAAGAGAACCTGGATCAAAATCAGGGAAAATAGTTCCCTATATCGTCCTTGGGTCCTTACGGGGCTCTTACTTTAACGTAAGACTCCTCATATATGCTCTTTTAAATGTGGCATTGTTTGTGCCTTATGGAGTACTGGTTAGGTTTGTCAGGAAAAGCGATAGCTTTTTAAGAGGAACTGTCATGACACTTCTTATGAGCTTCGTTTTTAGTTTTTTCATTGAGTGTATGCAGAAAATCACGAAAACAGGCGTGTTCGAGCTTACAGATATTTTTACAAATGCGACGGGGGGACTTATTGGAGCAATCCTCGGCAGCATAATGCTTTATTTTTTCAGAAGGGTAATGGTAGCAAAAAGGAATGGCAAGTAACAAGCAAAACAAGAAAAAAGCCGTAAAGGATCTGATCATTATAGCTCTTAGCATAATTTCGCTGTTGCTTTTGGTCTTTATAATAGTAACCTCAAGGAAAAAGGAGAGACAGGTAACTGATTATCTTAAGACTGAGAGTGAGACTATAGAAAACACAGGAATCATTTCTCAAAAAAAGCTTCAGGATTTTGTGATAATAAGTGAGGTTTGCGCTGATAAGTGGATTGAACTCTACAACTGCGGAACTGAGGATATAGACCTTAATGGCGTTGAAATCTACATTTCAGGAAAACTGGATACTGCTATTTCCGAAAGTCTTGTAGTAGCCAGAGACAGCTATGCGGTGATTGATTTAAAGTCTAATCCTGGCACATCAAAGAACAATGTACTTGTTATAAGAGATACAGAAAATAGCGGCGAGATAGCCATGATAATTCCAAAGCTTAACAAGGGACAGAGCTATGGAAGACTTAGCTTGGACTCATATGATATGGCATACGTTTCTCCAAGTAAGGGAGAGGCTACAAAGTCTTTGGATAAGTATGTCACCATTAACGGAATAGGCTATTCTGTGCCAGGCGGTTTTTATGATGGTGAAGTAAAACTCACCCTGATGGCCAGAGCTGATGAAAAAATCTACTACACAACTGATGGCACAAAGCCAACTACTCAGTCAGAGGAGTACACAGGACCAATCTCAATTAAGAATATGTCAGGTGGAAAGTATGTATACGCTGAGCTTGGCTTTGGACGATTTGGAAGCCTTGATTATCTGCCCAAGCAGGTAGATAAGGGAATGGTTGTAAGAGCAATCAGAACCGATGCTTCAGGCAAGGTTAAAGGTGAGGCAACCCAGGAGTACTTTATCGGAATGGCCAAAGATGTGTCTTATCAGGACATGGCTGTTATTTCACTAACCTCTGAACCCGACGGACTTTTTGGATATGAGAACGGAATATATGTATCCGGTAAGAGCAGAGAGGATGCTCTTATTCAGGAGCTTGATAATTCCTATGGATACGCCAATTACTTTAATAACTGGAAAAGAGATGCCAAAATTTCCTACTATGAGCCGGAAAAGGGCAAAACTTTAGAGCTTGAAGGCCAGATAAATGTCTTTGTAAATTCTGATACAGCCAATGCTCAAAAGTCGTTGGAATTTAGAACAACCAACAGCTTTGATGGCTTTAAGGGTTCAAGCCTTCTTGATTACATGGATACAGAGGGACATTTTGTTCTTAATGCCTTTGAGGGAGACAATGCTATAAAGGTGCGTGAGCTTTTGTCTAATGAACTGTTGAAGGACTCAAAGGTTGGCACAGAAAAGCTTTTACCCTGTATTCTTTTTATCGATGGTGAATACTGGGGAATGTACCATATAAAGGCGCCTTACGATTCAAGATATATTGAGGAAATCTATGGCGTAACCTCTGATGTGATTATCCGTGATTATGACGGAGCCTACAATCAGGACTACATAGATTTTTATAAGTATGTTACTGAGAATGACATGAGTGTTGCGGAGTACTATGACAATGCCAGGAAACAGATGGATATGGACAGCTATCTTGAGTTTGTCTGTGCCAATATGTTTTTTGCAAAAACAAGCTTTAGAACAACGCAGGCAACCGTATGGAGAACAAAGAATTCCGAAGGGACAGGGTATAATGATGGCAGATGGAGATGGCTTATGGAACCTGCCGGAAGCAGCATGGCAAGCAAGAATACCCAGACAGCTACAATTGATTCCTACCTGCAGGAGAGCCTTAAAATGGACAAGTTTTTCCAGTCTCTTTTAAGAAATAAGGAGTTCTGCAGCCAGTTGTCCGCGACTATGAGAAGGGTTATTTCAGAGTATTTCACTCAGGAAAAATGCGACACCTGCCTTGATGCGGTGGTGGAGCTTACAGAAAAGCCAGCGAAGGAGACCTATGAGCGCTATAGCAAGGCTATGAGTGCAGGTGACTACGAGTATAGGATTGAGGAAATCAGGTCTTTCTTTGAAAACAGGGGCGAATATATAATTAAGTATACGGATGAACAGGCGCAAAAAGGTGGAGACCTAGAGTATATAAAGGAACAGGAAGCGCTCAAGAAACCGACACAGGACCAATCTGATATACCATCAGATGAAGCATCAACAGGTCTAAGTGAGGGCAACTAAATGGTAGCTAATACATATGTTGAAATTAGAAAAGCATATAGTGAGCTTGTGGGAGCGTGCCTTCAAAATAGAGACCCGGTTTGTTTATGGGATAATGAGTCTATTCCAGAACTCATAGAGTTTGCTATTGAAGGTCATATCACTTATCCGATAGCCAGTTCGCTGATTAAGCTTGATAAAGATAGTGAGTACAAAAAAAGGCTAAGTGATATTCTGAAAAAAAGCACCTTTATGACCTTTGTACAAAGCTCTTCCTGCAAAGAAATTTCTGCCGAGTTTGAAAAAGCCGGAATAAGGCATCAGCTTTTAAAGGGCTCGGTGATGAAGACAATATATCCATCTATGAAGATGAGGGAGATGAGCGATATTGATCTGGTTGTCTACGACGAATCTCTTGATGAAGCTTCTAAGGTACTGGAAAAGCTTGGATATACGGTGGTTGAGCTTGTAAAGCATCATATGGTTTTTTCAAAGGATCCAGGCATTGTGGTTGAAGCTCACTGGTGCCTATACGATGAAAACGTAGACCACAGCCAGCACATGTACTTTAATAATATGAGGGGCAGGCTTAAGGAGGGCTGCAAATATACATATGAGTTTTCAAAGGAAGATTTTTATATCTATATGATTGCTCATATGGCAAAGCACTTCTTTGAAAAAGGTTGCGGAATCAGAAATCTGATGGATATATACGTATACCTTGAAAAATACAAAAATGAGTTGGATTATAAGTATATAGAAACAGAGCTAACCAAATGTGGACTTTTAGATTTTGAAAAGCACATGAAGGAGCTGGCTTATATATGGCTTGAGGACAGACAGTGCTCAGATTTTTACGAAAATCTTTTTGCCTACATGCTGGACAGCGGTATATATGGCAGAGGAGAAAACGGCATTTGGAGCCAGCTTGCTAAGGAAACAACTGATAATGACAATGTAAGGCTTCATTTTTATTTTCCGTCTTACAAATTTATGGTGGAAAAGTACGGATGGCTTAAGAAGGCGCCGGTGCTTCTACCACTGGCCTGGGTACTTAGAGGAGTTACGGGAGTAGCCAGTAAGCAGGCCAGAGATCATAGAGACAATCTAAATTCAACCAGTAAAGAAGACACAGCTAAGTTACTAGATATTTACCACAGACTTAACCTAAATTTTCGAAGATGAACATTTGATAACGGGGGTCTACAAATGTACAAAATACTGATGATTGATGACGATTTAGAAGTGCTAGAAGTAAACAAAAAGTTTTTTGAAGAAAAGAAATGCAGCGTTGAAGTGTGTTCACAGCCTACTAAAGCAGTAGCTGTTGTGAAGAATTTTAAGCCTGACTGCATTCTTTTGGATGTTATGATGCCTGATATTGACGGATTTACACTGTGCAGACAGATCAGGAAAATTACTGATGTGCCGGTACTGTTTTTGTCGGGCAAAATCTCTGAGGATGACAAGGTAGAGGGGTTTGTAGCCGGGGGCGATGATTACATAGAAAAACCCTACAGCTTAAGAGAGGTATATGTAAGAATTGTCGCCAACATAAAAAGAAATACCAAAAAGTCACAGCCTCGAAGCAGTAGCATGATAATTGATCTGAACCCTTTTTATATCGACAAGGAGAAGCACAAGCTCTTTTACGAGGAGGAAGAGATCCCTATTTCCAACAAGGAGTACGATCTGATATTGTTCCTTGCAAATAATGCGAACAAAGAGATAACCTTTGAGGAAATTGGAATAAAGCTCTGGGGAACATACATGGAGTCTGACAGAAGAAATGTAATGGTTAATGTTTCGAGACTTCGCAAAAAGATCCAGGACCAGACCGGTGTTGACAACCTGATAGAAACCGTGTGGTCAAAGGGATATAAACTGGTACATCACTGATTACAACTTGGGAAGAACGGGAATTATTATGAGTGAGAAAAGGAAGTATGAGCAACCGCTGGTAAACAGTAATATGGTTACTGAGTTATCAGAAAAGCTCTTTGAGGCAAATGCGAAGCTAAAGCAGAACCAGATAGAGAGAACACTTATGGTAGAGAACATATCTCATGATCTGAGAGCTCCGCTTACTGCCATAAGAAGTACAATAGATTACCTTACGCAAAAGAATGCAAGCGGTCATCTTGATATGACAGATGAGGAAGTTACTTCTTTGATAAAGCTTTTGGATTCAAGAACGCAGACTCTTGAGGTTCTTATCCATGATCTTTACTATCTGACTTGTCTTGAAAGTGGCAGAGATGAGCTAAAAAAGCAGGTTGTTCCTCTGTCACATTTTCTTGAGGAGTATTATTTTGCTGCGGATATGGATGACCGATATGAGAAAAGGCACCTTCTTATGGATGTGCCGGCGGATTATGACAAGAAGGTCAGCATCGATGTAGCCAAAATGAGCAGGGTGCTGGATAACTTTTTTACTAATGCGGAGAAGTATTCAGAAGCAGGAGATATCATAACTTTAGGAGTCGTTGAAAAAGAGGGCTCTGCAGTATTTTATGTTAAGGATACCGGAAGAGGTATTTCCAAGGAGAACCTGACGAGGATTTTTGACAGGACCTTTAGAGTATCATCTTCAAGAACGCCTACAGACAAGCCTGGGAGCGGCCTTGGGCTGTCTATTGTAAAAACAATAGTTGAGCAGCATGGCGGTAGAGTGTGGTGTGAAAGTGTATTGGGAGAAGGCAGTTCATTCTTTGTAGAGCTTCCTTCAGTCAGCGAGTAACAAGTACGGGGGGAAGAGTTGAGAAAGCCAAAGGTTAGCATTGTAGTTCCGATTTACAATGGGGAAAAATATTTAGACAATTGCATAAAGAATCTAAAGAGTCAGACCTACGATAACCTGGAGTTTGTACTGGTGGATGACGGAAGCACGGATTTAACCGGAAAGATGTGCGACGATATAGCCGGAAAGGACGATAGATTCAAGGTAATACACAAGGAGAACGGCGGACCCAGCAGTAGTCGTAATGCCGGAATAATGGCATCTTCCGGTGACTACATTCAGTTCTATGATGTGGATGATGAAATGGATGAAAAGCTGGTGGAGGATAATCTAAAGCTTGCCATAGATCCTCGAAACGACGCTGATGTTGTTATTTTTTCTTTCTGGTATCATGACCTTGATACGGGGAAGCGATGGAATAACGCAGAGCATGGCTTTTTTTGCGGGACTGATTCTGAATTTTTCGACAAAGAGCTTACAAGCGTAGTGCAAAGGGAGATTTTTAACGCTCCTTGGAATAAGCTTTATAAACGAAGCTTTCTTACAGAAAATAACCTGGAGTTTCTTCCGGAGTTTTCTATTTATGAGGATGCTATTTTTTCTGCCATGATGCTTCAGCGTGCCAGGAAAATAGTGTTCAACGATAAGCCTTACTATGAATATTATGTCAGAAGCGAGGGAAGCCTTATCACCAGATATGTGGACTGCTATTTTGATGCAGTAACAAGGCTTTTTGAAGAGGCAATGAAATACTGCGAAGGGTATAGTGATAACCAGAGGCAGATAGAAGTTTTCTCTGAATTATATGTAAAGCTTGTGACAACTAACCTTAAGCAGATCAGCTGTAATAGCCAGCTTTCATACAGAGAAAAAGATGAAAAGATTTTGAGTATATGTGATTCAAAGTGCTTGCAAAAGGCCTTTAGGACGGCCAAGCTTGAGCCAAGGAAATCCGTAGTAAGGCACTTTATTTTTAGAAGAAATTCAAAGGCGATATGTACCATGTATCGCGTTTTAGGGAAAATCAATGAGTGAGCCAAGCGTAAATGTAAGTCGAAGTGAGTGGAAATATTATATAAGCCTCATGGAATATCATTATCTAAAGCAGCTCCTTTCAGATGTGATGACGCCTGACCCACATATGGGTGACAGGGGAGAGTACTACATCAGGAGTCTTTATTTTGATTCTATAGATAATTACGACTACATGTCTAAGCTTTCAGGACTAAAGATGCGCAAAAAAATCCGTCTTAGGATATATGGAAAAGATGATGAGAAGGTAAAGCTTGAGATAAAGAACCGCATGAATATGCAGATTTACAAGGAGTCACTTGTGATTTCCAAAAGTGATGCCCTTGAAATAATAGAGGGTAATCCTGAGGTGCTTTTGGGATATGAAAGCAGCGTGGCAATTAAGGCATATAACACTATGAAGGGTCAGCTGTATCTTCCTAAGACCATAGTTGATTATGAAAGGGAAGCTTTTCTTTATCCTGAAGGAAATGTAAGAATAACCTTTGATAAGAATATCAGGGCAGTAGCGTCAGATAGACTTTTTGATGATGAACTTTTACTAACTCCGCTTATTAGAGAGCCGGTGATGGTGCTGGAGGTTAAATATGACATAAATCTCCCTGATGTGATTAAAAATGCCATAAGTTCCGCAAGGATACTTAATTCATCTATAAGCAAATATTGCATGTCCAGAGAACTGCTGGGGTGAGGAAAAAATGAGCAAAAAGGAATTACTATACTATTTACTTGAAAACAACACGAACATTTCCATAGAGGAGATTGCTATAGGATTGATTATGTCAGTGATACTGGCATTCTTTGTGTACTTTGTTTACAAAAAGACCTACACGGGAGTTATGTATTCAAAAAATTTCAATGTCACTTTGATTCTGATAACCGTGATAACTACCATGGTTATGATGATAATTGGAAGTAACCTGGCGCTTTCTCTTGGTATGGTGGGCGCGCTTTCAATCATCAGATTTAGAACTGCAGTCAAAGACACAAAGGACAGTGCTTTTATTTTCTGGGCTATTGCCATAGGAATTGCCTGTGGATCAGGAATCTATGCCATTGCAATTTTGGGAAGCATCATCATTGCAATCATTCTTTTCTTTATCAGAAAGGGTGTATTTGATGAAAACACCTATCTTGTTGTGGTTCGCGGCGATGCGAAGGTAAGCGAAGATGAGATTACCACAGTAGTGGAAAAATCCTGCAAAAAGGCTAATCTCAAGATGAAAAACCTGACAGATGCTTCTTTTGATATTACATACGAGGTGTCTTTTGCTAAGGGTGAGGACAAAGCGCTTTCACAGAGTCTTAAGGCTGTTGATGGAGTGAGGGCGGTTAACGTTGTTACCTATAACGGAGAAATTGCGGGGTAAATGCATTGAAAAACCGATGGCTTTACAGACTGCTGGGGGTAATTACGTTTCTCTTGGCAGTTTTTGTTATGGTTAAGTGCATAGAAAGCAGTGCTAGGGCTGATGAGTATGAGGGTAATCCTACCGGAATTACTCTTTGTATTAACGAAGTTCTTTACGCTAATCTGGGACAGCTCCTGGATTGTGATGGCTACAACAGCGACTGGATTGAGTTATATAACTATGGCTCCGAGCCGGTCAGTTTAAAGGGGTTATCAATTTCTGATCACATAGGAAAGAATGGAAGGTGGTTTTTTCCTGATTCAGAGGTGGGAGCTGGTGAGTATCTCATTGTTTTTGCGTCTGGCAAGGATAAGGTCGCTGGCGGAGAGATGCATACGGATTTTTTACTTGGCGATTCGGATACAATTACGCTTTATGATAGTGATGGCAGGAGCATAGATCAGCTTTTTGTCAATGAAAATGTGGATGCTGGGGTGTCTGTGGGAAGACTATTAAACAAACCTCAGTATTTTGCACTTCTTTCAAATAATTCTCCGGGGGCTGCCAACAGGGCAAGAGCCGTGTCCTATGTGGAAAGATTTGATTTAGAACTGCCTGCCCCTGTTTTTTCCGCGGACTCTGGGATATATGAGGAGCCTTTTGATCTTTATCTGGAAGCAGAGAATGAGGGTGCAACAATACTCTATACTCTTGATGGCTCTGACCCGGATATGGATTCCCTTGTTTATGAGCGCTGTGTAAGAGTGGGCGAGGATGCTGATAGGACAGAGGGAATCGCAAATGCAAAGACCACCGCAGCCTATGACATGAATTATATGTGGGAGAATACTAGTGATTTAAGCGGAACCGTGGTAAAGGCAAGAACCATGAAGAATGGAGCTTTGTCTGACAAGGTGGTTACCAAAAGCTATCTGTTTTCTCCTGATATAAGCTTTGACATTATCTCTTTGACAGTGGATCCTGATGATCTTTTTGATGAAAACAGCGGAATATATGTACCGGGAGATACGTACTATTACTGGAAAAGATACAATAAAGAGAGTACCAATACGGCTTTTTCTCCTGGAAATTATGACAGCGACGAAAGAGTAAAGGCCTATGTTGAGATTTTTGATAAGAATAATGAAAAGCTACTTGAAAGTAATGCTGAGATAGAAATAATGGGAGCAGTATCAAGGGCTCTCGCTGCAAAAGGCCTTAAGGTTACTCTTGATGGCAGTAGAGGCGTAGATGCAGGTATTTTTGAGCTTTTTCCAGAGGATGAGTGCATTAACGACGATTTGCTCAGTAAGCTTGCCTTTAGACCGGCCGGGTCTGATTTTAACAGGACAATGTTCTGCGATATTCTGGCTCAGAAGCTTTCAGGCAGTCAGATGAATGTCACATATTTGGCGGCAGAACCGGCGGTTCTTTTTATAAATGGGCAGTACTGGGGAATTCACAATATCAGAGAAGTATATGATGCGGAGTATTTCTACCGTCATTACGGAATAGAGGAAAAGAATCTGGCGCTTATTAAGCTAAACACCAGCTACGAGCCATACAGCCCTGAGATTTCTGAAGGAAGCATAGAGGACCTTAATGATTACAATGACCTCATTGCTTTTATGAGAAATAATGATCTTGAGGATGAGGATAACTACAGATACGTTTGTGACAGAGTCGATATTGATAATCTGATTGACTATTATATTGCGGAGATGTACTTTGCAAACACGGACTGGCCTGGCAATAATTTCAGAATTTGGAGAGCTAATCAGGGAGGCTTACCCTATGGCGATGGGCGTTGGCGTTTTGTTTTTTATGATATTGATAACAGCATGGAGAATCCTGATTTTGACAACATAAGCTATATGCTGGATGAAGACTATGACGAAAACGTCTTAAAGGGAGGAATCCCAAAGTGTGATGATAACAGGGAACTTCTTTATTTGCTGATCAGAAATCCGGAGTTTTCACAGAAGTTTTTTGACAGGTTTGAGGAATGTCTTGATGGCGTTTTTTCATCAGAGAATGTGATTTCACAGATTGATGAGCTGGAAGAGCTTTATGCCCATGAAATGGAAAATCATTTTTCAAGGTGGCACACAACAGATGGATGGCTTAAAAGGCTTAAAAATAAGGTGAAGTTCACATATTCAGAAAAAGATCTGTATACCTGTGACAGGTGGAAGATAAAGGTCGAGGCACTTAGAACTTTCGCAAAAGAGCGCCCTGAGTACCTTAGAGAGTTTATTTCACAGTATAGAAACAGGTAGGTTTACATAGTATTATAAATATATTAAAATAATGCATACGTGCATTAATTTGACATGCAAAATATTTTTATATAAAGAAATGGAGTAATAGTTATGGCATTATTAAAAGAGTGGCGTGACAAAGCCTATTCTGAGACCGCTAACAGAGGTGATCTTCAGAGATTATGGACAGATTATTTTCAGAAGGAGCGCAATATCTACGCAGAGCTTCTTAAGAACCCTGATGAGGTTGTAACAGGCACAGTTAAGGGTCTTGCTGAAAAGTATGGCGTTGATCTTATGACAATGGTTGGTTTCCTTGATGGTATCAATGATTCCCTTAAGGAGCAGAATCCTATAGATGATATGGAAGAGGACACAGAGGTTAATCTTGGCTTTGACAAGGAGCTTCTTTACAAGAACATGGTAGCTGCTGGTGCAGACTGGCTCTATGGTCTTGAGGAGTGGAACGAGATCTTTGACGAGGACAAGAGAAAGGCTCTTTACAAGGAAGAGAAGTCTTCTCACACAGTAAGAAAAGAGAATAAGGTATATCCTAACGATCCATGTCCATGCGGAAGTGGCAAGAAGTACAAGAAGTGTCACGGTCGTAACGCTTAATAATTGATAATGATCGGCATAGTGCCGAATCATAAATAAATATGTGGCTGCACCCGGTAGGTGTAGCAGAAAGAGGAAAAATGAATAAAGAAGAGTTTTTACAGGTTTACCGTCATTCTATGGCGCACATCCTTGCCAAGGCAGTTATTGAGCTTTATGGTAAGGAAGTTCAGTATGCAATCGGACCTCAGATTGAGGATGGATGCTACTATGATTTCGTACTTCCAAAGGCAGTAACTCAGGATGATTTCAAGACTATCGAGGATAAGATGCGTGAGATCATCAAGAGAAGAGAGAATTGGACACGCAAAGAGGTTTCAAAGTCGGAAGCACTTTCCATGTTCAAGGATCAGAAGTTCAAGACAGAGCTTATAAATGACCTTCCGGAAGATGAGATTATCACTGTTTACTATACAGGTGAGGACTATGTTGACCTTTGTAGAGGACCTCACGTAGAGAACTCTCAGGAACTCATGAACGTTTCTTACCAGGTTAAGTCTATTTCAGGAGCTTACTGGAGAGGCGATGAGAAGAGAGATCAGCTTTCAAGAATTTATCTTTACGCTTTCCCATCTAAGGATGAGCTCAAGCAGCATATCAAGATGATTCAGGAAGCTTTGGAGAGAGATCACAAGAAGATCGGTGCAGAGCTTGATCTTTTCATGTTCGATGAGACAGCTCCTGGTATGCCATACTGGCTTCCAAGAGGATGGAAGATGTATCAGGCACTTCTTAAGTATTCAAGAGAAGTACAGGAAAGACATGGCTATACTGAGATTGCAGCACCTCTTGTTAACAACAAGAAGCTTTGGCTCATCAGTGGTCACTGGGCTCACTATGTAAACAATATGTTCATGGTTCCTGGTGTTTCCGGATGGCTTAAGGCTGACGCTGAGATCCCTGGTGTTCTTGAGAACATCAATGAGCCTACAGAAGAGCCTAAGAATATCAAGATTCAGGCTGGTTCAGTAATTTATAATCGTGAGCAGAACGACACAATGGCTGCTAAGCCTATGAATTGTCCTAACGCCATGATGACTTACAAGAGAACAAATCATTCTTACAAGGAGCTTCCTATCCGTTTCAGTGAGTACGATGTACTTCACCGTAAGGAAAAATCAGGACAGATGAACGGTCTTTTCCGTGTTCAGGAGTTCCGTCAGGATGATGACCATACATTCGTAATGGAGTCACAGATCAAGGAAGAGATTGCAGATGTAATCGCAATCGCAGACGAGATCTACTCAACATTCGGTGTAACATACAGAGCTGAATTCTCAACAAGACCAGAAGACTTTATGGGTGATATCGAGGTTTGGAACAGAGCTGAG